>Ga0209578_10000083_pt1 | contig 216191 bp, 169 predicted proteins | sample tdAd472_FD_187127 | JGI IMG/M metagenome (GOLD analysis project Ga0209578, IMG submission 187127) | Marine sediment microbial communities from the Atlantic coast under amendment with organic carbon and nitrate - tdAd47.2 (SPAdes)... | ecosystem: Environmental > Aquatic > Marine > Coastal >... | reverse complement strand
TGGAGTCAGAAGTTCGGGAAGAGGAGCCCGCATCCCCTCTCCCGGCGAGGCAGAACCGTGATGGAGTTCGAAGCGGCTATGGCATCGGCCGCCTGAGGCTCGAGGAGGGGACCAACACGGAAGCCAGGCAGTTTCCGCGCGTCGCGCTCCTCGGCCTCCGGATCGGGGAAGGGCGCCGGTCGGCGGCGGTCGCCGTCGGGCAGAAGCTCCGCCAGGAAGCCCCGGCGGAGGCTCAGGAGCCGGTGCTCCCGGTCGAACACGAGCACCGCGCCGTGCAAGCGCTGGCTCAGGTCGTCGAAGTCGAGGGAGGCCGAGAACTGCTTGCTGACCGGCACCGAGAGGTTGAAGCCCCAGCCGGGGGAGTCCTCCCAGCCGTAGGCGAGGGCGTAGGTCTCGCGCGTCACCTCCCACACCTGGAGGGGAGGACCGAGGACCGCTAGGCAGTCCTCCAGGACGCACTCCGCGGGCACGAGCGACTCGAGCTCTCCCTCCGCCGGCGGCGCGCCGAACTCCACCCGTGACCAGTTGAGGGTCAAGCAGGAGCCCAGGCCGGTCGCGAGGGCTGCCGCGAGGGCCAGGTCGAGGAGGAGCCGTCGGGCCATCTCCGGCTTCAGTCCTGCCAGGGCATCTTGTAGCCGGCCTCGTCGGACTCGAAGGTCCCGCCGACGTGGGTCAGGACGCCCTCCTCGTCGAAGAAAGCCCAGACCCGGTCCTGGTCGCTGTCGATGTTGCGGAAGGTCACGAGGATCAGGAAGAGGGCGGCGTCCTTGGCCTGGGTGTGGTCGTAGCGCCAGGCCGAGCGCCGCCCGAGCTGCACGACGTCCACCGGCGCGCCGAGCTCCGCGAGGACGTCGTCCTGAGTGCTCTGTCCGGGGACGAGGCGCGCGTAGGCCTCGGCGTCGAGGGCGCTGTTCGTGCGCGTGCGCGAGATGAAGCAGGAAGGCGTGACCAGGCACGCCAGGGCCAGGAGCAGGGGGAGGCGTCTTCGCATGGGCTCAAGTTGACTCTGCGCCGTCGGCGATTTCCAGGAGCTCGCGTTCCATCGCCGACATCCAGGCGTCGAGGCCCCGGTCGGCGACGGCGCTCGCGATCTGCGCGCGGTCGACGACTCCGGAGCTGAGGTGGTCGAGCCGCTCCTCGAGGCAGCGAGCGAGCGAGTCGACGCCCTCGGCCAGGGGGAAGACCGCGCCTTGCTCGGCGTCGCTCAAGACCTCCCCCGCGCCGACCGCATCGCTGACGACGACCGGCGTGCCGCAGGCCAGGGCCTCGAGGGTGACCAGCCCGCAGGGATCCCTGCGGCTCGGCAGGACCAGGGTGTCCGAGGCGGCCGCGAGCGCGAGGGCGTCGAGGTGGGCCGCGCCGTGCACGCGGCCGGGGCGCCCGAGGTGCCGCTGGGCGCGGCGCGCCCAGGCCTCGGCGTCGGGCGGCCCCGCGATCAGGAGCCGCCAGGAGCGCTGGCCGAGGCGCTCGAGGGCCTGGAGCAGGAGCGGAAGTCCCTTCAGGCGGGGATTGCGCCCGACGAAGGTCAGGAGGGGCTCGGCGTCCTCGCCCCCGAAGCTCCGCAGGGCGGCGCGGGCCGCGGCGCGGGCCGCGGGCCGGAAGCGGTCGAGGTCCACGCCGTCGGGCACGAGGCGCAGTCGCGACTCCGCCTCCGGGTAGAGCTCCGCGAGCTCCCGCTGGACGAGGCCGGAGACACAGACGACGCTACGCGCGCCCCCCTCGGCCAGGGCGGCGCGCTCGAGCTCCAGGAAGACGCGGTGCCGGCCGCGCGCCGACTTGCCGAGCGCGCGCAGGGTCGCCGCGTGGGCGCCGCCGTGGGGCCAGTAGAGGTCGACGCGTGGGAGGTGCCGTACGCCGACCGTCACGTCGCAGCGCGCCTCCGCCTCATCGAGCAGCGCCTGCGCCAGGCGACGCTCCCGTGCGCCGCGGCCGAAGCCACCGGCGCGCACGAGCACGAGCTCTCCGGGCGCACGCTCCCCCGCCGGGGGCCCCGAGCGCGCGAAGACGAGGACCTCGTGCCCGCGCTCCTCCAGCCAGCTCGCGAAGGTCGCCAGCGCGACCTCCGCGCCGCCCCGCCGGGGCTCCCAGCGGTCGATCAGGAGGCCGACCCGGAGGGGGGCCGCGCGCGTCGGGTCACCCATGGCGGGACGTCCTGTCCATGCAGGCGATCCTACGCGGCGCGGCCCCTCGCGTGGGTCATTCCTCCAGGCCGTCGAGGATCCGCAGGTAGGTCGCGAAGCGCGCGGGGTGCAGCTCCCCGCTCTCCACGGCCTCGCGCACGGCGCAGTCGGGCTCCTGGACGTGCAGGCAGTCCCGGAAGCGACAGCCGCCCGCGAGCTCGACCAGGTCGGGGAAGTAACCCGCGAGCTCGCCCCGGTTCACCTTCCAGAGCCCCAGGCTGCGGATCCCTGGCGTGTCGATCAGGCGCGTGCCGCAGGCGAGCTCGACGAGCTCCGAGGCGGTCGTCGTGTGGCGGCCCTTGCCGTCGTGTTCCCGGCCGCTCCCGGTCTTGCGCGCGTGCTCGGGGTCGAGGGCATTGAGCAGGGTCGACTTCCCCACGCCGCTGTGGCCGACGAAGACGCAGGTGCGTCCGGCGAGGGCGCCGGCGAGGCGCGCGATCCCCTCCCCGGTCTCGGCCGAGGTCCAGAGGACCTCGAGCTCGAGGCCGGCGTAGGGCTCGAGGGCCTGCTCGAGGCGCGCGCGCTCGGCCTCGTCCTCGACGAGGTCCGCCTTGTTGACGCAGAGCAGGGGCGTTGCGCCGCCGCGCTCGATGGCGACCAGGAAGCGGTCGACGAGGGCCGGGCGCAGCTCGGGCCGGTGGACCGAGCCGACGATCACGGCCACGTCGACGTTCGCCGCCAGCACGCGCTCGAGGTGCGGGTTGTGGGGGTCGGGTCGCGAGATCGCGCTGCGGCGCTCGGCGAGGGCCAGGGGCCGCAGCTGCCCGCCGGAGAGGCGCCGGCAGTGGAGCTCGTCCCCCACCGCCGCGTGGGGCGCGTCGGGGCCAAGCTCGACCTCGAGCTCCTCGCCCGCGTCGTCGCGCAGGCGCAGGCGATCCCGCCCGACGCCCACCACGAGCAGGCAGGGGTCGTCCGCCTTCGGCGTCGCGGCGGCCGCACCGGCGCTCCCGCGGCCACGGGCAGCGGCGCGCAGGTCGACCTGGTCGGCCGACCGCATCTTCTCGAAGAGCGGCTCGTCTTCGTCGTCTTCGGGGGAGTAGCGCTTGCGGCGCGCCCCCTTGCCCCCGCGTCCCTGGCGACGGCGCTTGGAGTTCTCCGCGAGCAGCTTCTGTTCCTCGCGGGTGCGGAGCTTCTTGGTCTGGCGCAGGAAGGCCTGCTTGATCGATCGCTTGTAATGTTCGTCCAACGTTCTCGGTCCTGTGGCGTGCGTACGGGGTCGGCGCACGCCTGGCGGAGATTCCGCGACGGAGGGCGCGCACCTGGGGCCTGGGCACGCCCGACGGGGGCTCCTCGCGTCGAGGCGGGGTCCGCGCTCTCGGGTCGAGGTCGTCGACCGGGTGCGGACAGACCGGGGGCGTGCGATGCAGCTCGGGCGCTTCGCACCGCCCTCCGGGCCGCTCGGGCGCCGTGGGGCGCCCAGGCTGCTGAGGCGATCAGGGGTCGCGCCGCGCGGCGCGCTCCGTCGTCAGCCTCGGGAGAGGGTGGAAGCGCTGCTCCAGGCGGTCTTCTCTGCGAAGTTCGTCATGGGCGCCTCCTCTGTCGGTGAGGACTCGGGGGTTGGGGACTCGCGTCGAGTCCGCTTCGAACACGCGGACCTCGCCGCGCATCGAGGAAGTGAAGCACGGGATTCCGCATCGCGCAAGCGTGCTAACCTGGCTTCCGCGGCGGCCCCAGCCCGTCCTGCTCGCCCTCGCGGCCCCCGCCTTGGAAGTCCCCACCCCCCCCGCCCCGGCGCCACGCCGGCCTCGCCGCCGGATACGGATCGCCGCCCTGGTCCTGGCCCTCCCCCTGGGCCTGGTCGCGACGGACGTGGGACTCGGACTCTTGTGGCTCGACACCGAGGCCTACGACGGGCCGCCCGTCCCGCCCTTCACGATCCGCGACAACCCGCGGCTCGCCGAGTGGTTCGAGTGGCAAGAGCATTTGCGGAGCAACGCGGGCCCCGGGGGCTACCGCTCGAATTACGACCGTGAGCTCGGGTGGACCAGCCACCCGCGCCCGGCCTCCCGCAAGACGCAGAAGTACCTCGCGGCGATCAACTCGATCGGCGCCCGCAGCACCCGCGAGTACGAGCCGGAGGTCCCCGAGGGCAAGCTGCGCTTGCTCTGCTTCGGCGACTCCTTCACCTATGGCAGCGAGGCCGAGGACGGCGAGGAGTGGTGCGCGCAGCTCGAGACCCTCGCCCCCGACGTGGAGGCGGTCAACTTCGGACACCCGGGCTACGGCCTCGACCAGGCCCTCCTCTGCTACCGCCGCAAGCGCGAGGAGCTCGAGGCCGACGTCGTCGTGATCGGGATCCAGGTCGAGGCGCTCCCCCGGGTCGTCACGCGCTGTCGCTCGATCGAGTTCCCCCTGGCGGCCATGCTGTGCGTCAAGCCGCGCTTCCTCCTCGTGGACGACGAGCTCCAGCTCGTGCCCTTGCCCTTCCCCGACGCCGAAGCCCTCTATCAGTGCGCCAAGGCCGGCGAGCTGCCCGCCACCCTCGCGGAGCACGAGTACTGGAGCGGGGACGAACCGCTCTTCTCCTTCTCCAACTTCGCCCGCCTGCGCGCCGCCTACGCCGCCCAGGAGCGACGGAGCTACCCGCGGCTCTGGGAGGCGAGGCGGGAGGAGCCCTACCGCGTGCTGACCGAAGTGCTCTGGACCTTCCGCGAGGAGGCCTTCGAGCACGGGGCGAAGGAGGTCCTGGTGATGATCTTCCCGAACCACCGCGACCTCGGCTTCCGCGGGCCTCGGGGCGTGCGCTTCCTGCGCTTCTTCCGCGCCGATCTCGACGAGCGCGGAGTCGAGGTGCTCGATTTCGACGTGATCTTCGAGCGACGAATGCGACGCGGTCGCAAGTCGCTCTTCCTGCGCAATCACTTCAACCCCAAGGCCAACCGCCGCGTGGCGGAGATCCTCCTGGACTGGGTCCGCGCCCACCCGGTGCTGGGGGCCGCGGGAGGCGACGGGGAGTGAGCTCCGATCGCAGGCAGCCCGGGGAGCGCAGAGGCCCGCTCCGACTTGCGGACTGGGAGCTTTGAAGTAGCCTGGACGCCCCCCTTTCTCGCTCGTACCCCCTCCTCGCACCCCCACGAGACCCCGTGAAGCTCCTCGACCGACTCCGGATGCCGCGCTACCGCGCGATGTGGTCCGACCCCGTCCGCAAGGTCCGCACGCTGGAGAGCTTCGGCGACACCGAGGACGACGGGGGCAAGGACCTGCTGGCCGCCTCGCGGCGCGTCACCGACCCCGAGTTGCTGCACCACATCGTGCGGCACGCCAAGGAGGAGATGATGCACGGCGAGCTCTTTCGCCGGCGGGCCGCGGAGCTGCGCGCGGAGTCCCAGGCCGAGGGCGCGGTTCGCGAGGACTTCTCCGACAAGGGCTCGGACATGCTGCGCGCCCGCGACGTGGAGATCGACGGTCACGGATTCTACGACGGGAGCATGTTCGACTCGATGGGCGAGGTCGCCTACGTCGCCATGGTGCACGTCGTCGAGAAGCGCGCCCACGACACCTTCCAGCTGCACCTGGCCGCCGTGCAGGGCGACCCGGAGACCGAAGCGCTCTTCAAGCGCGTGGCGAGCGACGAGAAGTACCACATCTCCTACACGGGCAAGATCCTCGACCGCTGGCGCGCCGAGGGCCGTGAGCGGGAGGTCGACCAAGCCCTCAAGGAGGCGCGGCGCTCGAGCTTCATCGGCGCCTGGAAACGCCTCGGCGTGCGCAGCGGCGCGGGGATCGGGAAGGTGCTGATGTGGCTCTTCTACTGGACCGCGCTCTTGCCGGTGGGCCTCCTCTCCCGGGGCCGCAAGTTCCCCGCGGGCTGGCAGGAGCCGCGCGAGAAGCGCCCGGCCTCCGAGGCCGTCGCGAGCCAGTACTAGCCGCACCGCGAGCCCAAGCATGAAGCTGCTCGGACTCTCGGCCTTCCACCGAGACGCGGCCGCGGCCCTGCTCGTCGACGGCGAGCCCGTGGCCGCCGTGCAGGAGGACCGCTTCACCAAACGCCTGCAGGACGAGTCCTTCCCGATCCGCGCCGCCCGCTCCTGCCTCGATCAGGGTGGGCTGCGGGTGAGCGACCTCGACGGGGTCGTCTTCTACGAGAAGCCCCTGCGCAAGTTCGAGCGGGTGCTCGCGACGCAGGTCGGCGCCTTCCCCAAGAGCGCGCGCTCCTTCTCGCGCAACATGTTCACCTGGCTGGGCGACCGGCTGTGGATGAAGAACCGCATCTGCGACGAGCTCGAGCTGGACGACTCCTCGAAGGTCTACTTCACCGAGCACCAGCTGGCCCACGCGGCCGGGGCCTTCTACGCCTCGCCCTGGGACGAGGCCGCGGTGCTGACCATCGACGACGCCGGCGAGTGGGCGACCGCGATCCTGGCGCGCGGCTCGGGCGCCTCCCTCGAGCCCTTGTCGGAGGTGCGCTTCCCCCACTCCCTGGGGCTCTTCGTCTCGGCCGTGGCGCAATACCTCGGCCTCGAGCCCGGCGCCCAGGACCACCTGATCGAGGCCCTCGCGCCCTACGGCACGCCCCGCCATCGGGAGGTCTTCGAGCGCCTGGCGCGGAGCGGCGAGGACGGCGCCTTCGAGATCGACCAGGCCGCCTTCCGCTACAGCTTCGACCACGAGCACCTCTACACCGACGCCCTGGTCGAGGCCCTGGGTCCCGCGCGCCTCGCGACGAGCCCCCTGCGCTACACGCCCGAGGATCCCCGCGACGCCGACGTGGCGGCCAGCTTGCTGGCGGTCGTCGAGGAGCGCGCCCTCGAGCTCTGCGCGGAGCTGCGGCGCCGGGTGGATTCTCCCCGGCTCTGCTTCGGTGGACGCTTGGCGGAGAACCGCTCCCTGGTTGCGCGCCTCTTGAAGGACGGTCCCTTCGAGTCCGTATACGTCCCTCCCTGCCCGGACAAGGCGGGCGCGGCCCTCGGCGCCGCGCTCTACGTGCACCACGCCCTCGGCGGCGGGGGCGAGCGTCACGCCCTGCTCGACCCCTGGCTCGGCATGGGCATCGAGCGCCATCCCGAGGAGGGAGCGGTCGAGGTCGAGGACCCCGTGTCCGCCTTGCTCGAGCGCCTCTCCCGAGGCGAGCGCGTTGCCTGGGTGCGCGGCCGGCTCGACTTCGGCGCCCACAGCCTCGGCAACCGCAGCCTCTTCGCCGACCCGCGGCCCGCGGACGCCCGCGGCCAGCTCCTGGAGACGCTGCAGCACACCGAGCCCGTGCTCCCGATCCGCCTGGCCGTGACCGCCGAGCGCGCGGGCGAGTTCTTCGAGCTCCCCGTCGGCGCCGACGCTCCGCTGCGAATGGCCCAGGTGTTCGTGCCGGCCAAGGAGGGCTTGGCGCGCCACGCGCCCTCCGCCCTGCGCCCCGACGGCACGGCCTGGCCGCAGGTCGTGCACGCGGACCGGGACCCCGAGCTGCACGCGCTCCTGACCCGCTTCGGCGAGGCCAGCGGCGCACCGCTCCTCCTGCACGCGACCTTCCACCTGCGCGGATCGCCGATCGTGCGCATCGAGAGCGACGCCTACGACGCCTTCCAGCGCAGCTCCCTCGACTGCCTGGTGGTCGAGGATCGCCTCTACGAGCGGAGCTGAGTCCGCATCAAGGCCTGAGCTCGACCCAGAGGCCGTCCGTGGTGTTGGAGCCCTCGGGCCCACCGGCGCCGTCGCGATACCAGGCCTGGAAGCGGACCGAGCTGCCGGCCACGAAGTCCGACGCGTAGCTCGCCGAGAAGTCGACGCTCAGAGAGGCGCCGCCCAACGGATCGGAGGTCAACAGGGGCTGGATCCGGACCAGGCCTCCGGAGATGCAGCGCAGGCCGTCGCCCAGGGGCGCCTGTGCCGCCTGAGGGCCGTGGAACAGGAGGGTCGGCTTCCCCGGCGGCAAGCCCGAGACCGAGAGCTGGAGGTCCTCGGCCGCGACGCTCGCGGAACCGGCGGCGCGCAACAGCCCGCGCTGACCGGTGGAGTTGGGCAGGGACGTGCAGTAGGGCAGCCCCAGGTCCGCGCCGCAGGGATCGGCGAGTCGCGCGACGTTCGAGGAGACGACGCCACCGACGGAGTGGAAGGCCCCGCCGAGGTAGAGCGCGCGCCCCTCCCCGTCGTCGTGAACCTGCATGTCGAGCACCAGACCCCCGACCTCGAAGGAGCTCGTCCAGGCCACGCCGTCCCAGACGGCGCCGCCCTCGCTGGGGAGGCCGCCCGCGCTCTCGAAGCTGCCGGTGACGTAGAGTCGTTGGCCCGAGCCGTCCGGGTCGTGCGCCGCGAGGGAGTAGGCGTAGGGAGCGCTTCCGCCGAGCCCCGTCCCCAGGGCGGACCAGCTCGATCCGTCCCACATGGCGATGCCCTGGACCGGCGCCCCGCCCGCGGTCTGGAACTCGCCGGCCGCGACGAGCACGCGTCCCTGGGGAGCCTCGAAGACCTCGAGGTCGAAGATGCCGCGCTGCAATGGGCCCGAGAGGCCGAAGCCCCCACCCACGGGCGTCCAGGCCAGGCCGTCCCAGCGCGCGATGTTGTCGACGATGGACCCGCCCGCCGTCTCGAACTCCCCAGCGGCGTAGAGCGCCTCGCCGTTGCCGTCGTCGAAGGCGACGAGATCGACGACGCCCTCGCCGTAGAACTCGCCGTCCAGACCGCCGCCCACCTGTTCCCAACCGAGGACACCCCAGCGGGCCAGGAAGCTCACCGGCGCGCCGTCGACCTCGTGGAAGTCACCCCCCAGAAAGAGCCGCTGCGCGGGACCTTCGCGGAAGGAGAGCAGGCAGGCTCCTTGGGCGCTGGAGGGTGCGAGGCTCGAACCGAGCCCGATCCACTCCGTCCCGTCGAAGCGGGTGACCACGGCCACCGCACCGTCGATGCCGATCTGCCTCCCGCTGGCGTAGAGGCGCGCGCCCTGACCGTCATCATGGACCGCCAGCGAGCTCACGGTCCCGGTCAGGTTGCCGCCCACGGGAACCCACGATTCGCCGTCGTGTCGGCCCACCAAGGCCATCGACCGACCGCCGGCGGCGGCGAACTTGCCGCCAGCCACGAGCTCGGTCCCCGCTCCGAAGTCGTGTCGCGTCAGGGCCCGGACGGCGTCGTACCTGCCCGCCCCCACGCCGTCGCCAGGGTCGACGGGTTCCCAGTCGCTCCGACCCCAGCTCGTCAGGAAGGCCGGGTCGGTCCCGTGGAGGGTGGCGTTGACCCCGCTCGAATCGCTCCCGGCGTAGATCCGCTCGCCGTCGCCGTCGTCGAAGGCCTCGACCGCCAGCGGCGTGATCCGCAGGCCCTGTGCGACGTTCGTCAGGGTCGTGCCGTCCCAGCGGCCCAGGAAGTTCCCCGCGCCGACGTAGAGGGCCGTGCCCTGTTCGTCTTCGAGCAGCGCGAAGTCGTGCACCCAGTAGCCGGTCGGACCGGGGAGCACCTCCCAACCCATTCGGGACCAGCGCGCCCAATTGAGCGTGCTGATGCCGCCCGCATCCGGAAAGCTCCCGCCGACGTACAGGCCTTGCCCCCCCGGGAGGCCATCGTCGAAGGCCTGCAAGGCGTGGACCCCCGACTCGGAGAAGCCGAAGGTGCCGACTCCGGTGCCCAGGGCTTCATAGCTCGTGCCGTCCCAGATCGAGATGTTCCGCGTGGACACGCCGCCGGTCTCGTCGAAGACGCCTCCCAGGGCGAGCCGCGGCCCAGAACCGTCGTCGTAGGAGGCGAAGGCCCGCACCAAGCCGTTGTCGGTCAGCCCCCCCGCCATGTTCGACCAGACGCCGTCGTAACGCGCCAGGCCGGCCACGGGAACGCCGGCCACCTCGGAGAAGCTGCCGCCAACGAAGAGAGCGCTCCCGCTCCCGTCCTCGTGGATGTGCAAGGCCTCGACGTTGCCCAGGAGCGGGATCGAGGTCCAGCTCGTCCCGTCGTAGCGCTCCAGGAAGCTCGTCCCCCCGGCATAGAGGGCGGGCCCGCTGCCGTCGTCGAAGATCGCCATGGCCACGGGGATCCCCGATGGCCCACTCCCCACGGCGCTCCAGCTCGCCCCGTCCCAGCGGGCCAGGCGTTCCACGGGCAAGGTGCCCGCAGCGAGGAAGCTGCCCGCCACGTAGATCACCTCCCGCTCCCCTTCGGTCGCCCGCAGGAGCGCGTGAACCGGCCCGTCGACCCCGGGCGCGTGAAACTTGGAGCTCCACTCGGGACACTGAGCTGACGCCGAAGCGAGGTACGGCGAACAGGAGGCCAAGAGGGCGAGGCGGATCCAGGCAGGGGGATTCATGATCGTCTTCGAAGGGGCTCGCGAGTCGGGGGGCCACGTCGGCTCCTACGACCATGGTGGTCCGCCGCCTGGAGTGTGCTTCAGCCAATCCGGGAATCCGGCCGGACTCGACCGAAGACGGAATGCAGAGCACCTCGGCACGCCCGGTCGTCGCACTCAGGGCCGAGCTGCGCCGCAGCGCAGCGAGCGCTCCTGAGCCGTTGGAGCCGGCAGGCCTAGAAGACCGTGTAGACGAAGGGCGCCACGAAGGGCACCGCCTGCAGGAAGACGAAGAGGACGGCCGCCGGAAGGAGCAGGAGGATGATCGGCACCAGCCACCAGAAGGGACCGTTCCAGAGGCCACGGATCAACTCCCCGGCCGTGCTCGTGCCGAGCTTCATCGAGCTGTAGACGCGCCGAAACATGCCTTCCTTTCCTCTCTCTCTTCGGTCCTCTCTCCGGGCCTCGCTTCGGGGCTCCGCTCGAGCGGGCCCGTCCTGCCGCGCATCCGCGCGCGCGCGTCCGCTATCCTGGGCCGCGCCCATTCAGGATAGCACCGATCCGAGAATCCGTCGGAACCGAGAAGCCATGTCCCCCCGCCCCCCTTTCTGCCCCCGCTGCCTGATCCCCGTCGAGGGCCTGGAGCGCTGCCCGAGCTGCGAGCTGCGCTTCGAGCTCCGGGGCGGCGTGGTCGACACCATCGGGCCCTCGGACCGCGGCCGAGAGGCGGGGGAGGTCGAGGACTTCTACTCCGTCAACCCCTTCCCGGGCTACGCCCCCGGGGACACCCGCGGGACCCTGCTCGATCGCTCGCGGCGCGCGCACTTCCTGACCTCTCTCGACGAGGCCATCCCGACGGACGCGCGGGTGCTCGAGTGCGGCTGCGGTACGGCCCAGCTCTCCGCCTTCCTCGCCATCGCCGGCCCCGGGCGGACCGTGATCGGAGTCGACGGTTGCCGGGTCTCCCTCGAGCACGCGGACGAGTTCCGCCAGCGCGCGGGCGTCGACAACCTCCAGCTCGTGCGCGGCGACCTCTTCGATCTGCCGGTCGAGGAGGAGGCTTACCAGGTGGTGATCAGCCGCGGCGTCGTGCACCACACCCCCGACCCCGACGAGGCCACGCGCCAGGTCGCCCGACGCGTGGCGCCGGGAGGCGTGCTGGTGCTCGGCTTCTACGAGACCTGGGGGCGCGCCTTCCACTGCGCGCGGCGCGCCCTGACCCGCCTGCGCAAGGAGCCGGTGCGCGCCCTCGACCCGATCCTGCGCAAGCGCGACCTCGACGAGGAGAAGAAGCGCATCTGGATCGAGGACCAGTACCGCCACCCCCTCGAGCGCATTCTGCCCATGCCCCACGTCCTGCGCTTGCTCGAGTCCGAGGGCTTCGCCTGGCTGCGCAGCGTTCCGCCGGCGGCCACCGACGGCGGGCTCTTCGACGCGACGCCGAGACCGGGACCGCTGGGGCGCAGCCTCCTGCGCGGCGGCTGGATGGCGCGCGGACTGACCGACCCCGACGCGGGCCTGGTTTCGCTCGTCGCGCGGCGAGTGCAGGGCGCCCGATCCTGAGCCGGGGGGCTAGACTCTGCGCGTGCGCGAGCTGTCCGGCGCTCCCCTTCCGACCTTCGTCGTCGACGACCCCGGCGAGGCCGCACGCCGCGTGGCGGAGGAGATCGCGGGGCGCATCGCCGAGGCCGGGAGCGCGACGGGCGAGGGCTTCGTGCTGGGCTGCGCCACCGGCCACACGCCGATCGCGACCTATGCCGAGCTCGCGCGCCGGGCCGCCGACCTCGACAGCTCGCGCTTGCTGACCTTCAACCTCGACGAGTACGAAGAGCTCCCGCCCGAGCATCCCTCGAGCTTCGAGTCCTTCATGCGCGCGCACCTCTTCGACGCCCTGGGGCTGCCCCGCGAGCGCACCCACTTCCCGCGCCGGGCCCCCGGCGAGGCACCCGAGGCGGCGGCGGCGCGCTACGAGGAAGAAATCCGCGCGGCCGGCGGCATCGACTTGCAACTCCTCGGCATCGGTCGCAACGGCCACATCGCCTTCAACGAACCCGGTTCCACCGCGGACTGCCGCACGCGGCGGGTCGAGCTCGACGCCGTCACCCGGGAGGTGAACGCACGCGACTTCGTGTCGGGAGAGTCCGTGCCGAGGCGCGCGCTGACGATGGGCGTCGCGACGATCCTCGAGGCCCGCGCCCTGCGGGTGCTCGCCTTCGGCGAGGGCAAGGCCGAGGTCGTGCGGCGCGCCCTGCGCGAGGATCCCTCGCCGGCCCTGCCGGCGACCTTCCTGCGCGGTCACGGCGACGTCGAGCTCTGGCTGGACGAGGCCGCCGCCGCCGCCCTCTGAGTCGCGTGCGCGTCGCCTTCGATTGCTCGCCCCTCGAACGCCCCTACCCGCCGGGCGTGCGCCGCGCGACCGCGGGCCTGCTCGCGGCCCTCGAGGACTCGGGTCGCTTCGAGCTCCTGCGCCTGGCGCCGGAAGCGGGCGAGGACGAGCGCCGCTGGCGACACGGGCGCCTGCCGCGGCTGCTCGCCGACCTCGACTGCGCCGGTCTCCACTCTCCGGTCTCGGCCTTCCCTTTCCTCGGCCCGGGCCGCCGAGTGCAGACCGTGCACGAGCTCCCCTGGCGCCACGGCGCGAACGAGAACACCGACCTCGCGCACCGCTTCTGGGCGCACCTGGGGCCCTGGCGAGCCGACGCCGTGCTCTGCCCGACCGAGCTCGTGCGCGCCGATCTACGCGCCGGTTCGAGCCACGGGCGCGAGCGCGTGCACGTCTGTCCCTGGGGCATCGACCCCGGCTTCGGGGACCCCGAGGCCGCCCGCGCGCGCGACCTCTCGCGCTACGCTTTGCCCGATGCCCCCTTCGCCCTCGCCCTCGGCGCCGTGCGGCCCAAGAAGGGCCTGGCCTTCGGCCTGCGCGCCCTCGCCACGGCCGAGCTTCCTCCCGTGACCGAGCTGCACCTCGTCGTGACGGGCGAGGAGACGCCCGAGCTGCGCGCCGACCTCGAGCTGGCCGGAGCCCTCGGCCTGCGAGAGCGCGTGCACGCCGTCGGCCTCGTGGACGAGGCCGACCTCGGCGCCCTCGTCACCCGCGCGTCCGCCGTGCTCCTGCTCTCCCTCTCCGAGGGCTTCGGCTTCCCCGCCCTCGAGGCCCTCGCCTGCGGCACTCCGGTCGTCGTGCGCGAGGGGAGCGCACCCGCGGAGGTCGCCGGTCCCTGCGCGCTGGCAACGCGCCCCGAGGAGGCGGCCAGCGTCGTCGACGCCCTGTCCCGTGCCCTCGAGGCGGATGAGGCGAGCCGCGCTCGGGGTCGCGAGCGCGCCGCGGAATACTCCTGGGAGCGCAGCGCCGCGATCGTCGAGGAGCTGTGGAGCTCGTGGGCGTCGTGACCGCTCCGCGGGTGCTCGTCCTCGGCGCCGTGCTCTCCCAGGGCCGCGGCGGCGTCTGGCGCCACAACCGCGAGCTCTTGCCGCGGGCCGCGCGCCTCCTGAGCGAGGCGGGCGGCGGCCTCGCCGTCCTCGAAGGGCGCGAGCCGCCGAGCTTCGAGCTGCCGCCGGAGGTCGAGCGCCTTGCCTCGAAGGTGCCGCCGCGCCCCGTGCTGCGCCGCGCCCTGGCGGAGGGGCACGCCCTCAGGCGCCTGCTCGCGGAACGCGAAGCGGAAGGCCGCCCCTTCGACCTCGTGCACACGGCGCACCTGCCGGTTCCGCGCGGCGCCCCGGCGCCCCTCGCGATCCTCCTGCACGACCTGCGCGCGCTGCGGCTCAGCCACACGCCCTTCTCGCGGCGCCTCATCGCGCGCGAGGTCCTGGGCCAGGCGGCGCGCCGGGCCCGGGTGCTAATGACGGTCAGCGAGACGATGGCCGAGGAGCTCGCGACCGAGCTCGACGTCGAGCGCGCGTCCATCCACGTCGTGCCCAACGCCGGCGACCACCTCGACCCGCTGCCGCGACGGGTGACGGCAGACGCACCGCTCCTCTGCATCGGGCACCTCGAGCCGCGCAAGCGGCCGGCGCTCCTCGTCGAGGCCCTGGCCGCGGACCCCGGACTCCCGGACGTCCACTTCCTCGGCGCGGCCAAGGGCGAGGAGGATCGGCGCCTGCGGGAGCTCGCCGGCGAGCGCGGTGTCGCCGAGCGCCTGCGCTTCCTCGGCGCGGTGAACGACGGGGTCCTGCGCCGCGAACTGGCGGGCGCCGCCTGCGTCGTCCTGCCCTCGGAGCTCGAGGGCTTCGGCATCGTCGCCCTCGAGGCCCAGGTCGCCGGCGCCCCCCTCGCGCTCTCCGACATCCCCGCCCACCGCGAGGTGGCGCCGGAGGCGGTCTTCTTCGGGGGCGAGGGCGCGGCCTGCGCGCGGGCGGTGCGAGAGGCGCTCGCTCGCGACGCGGACGGGCTCGAAGCCCAGCGCTGCGCCGCCCTCGAACGCTACTCCTGGGAGGACTCGGCGCGACGGCTCGTCGAGGCTTGGCGGGCGGCCGTCGAGGGCGCCTAGCAGTCCGTGGTAGAAGTGCTTTCGATGCAGATCGTCGGCATCCGCCCTGGATCGGCAACCGAGAACGCAGGCGAATCGGTGGATTCGTCGAGGATCGAGGGTGTCGATCCGGGGTGGAGGACGCCGGTCTGCATTGAAATGACTTCTGCCACGGGCTGCTAGAGCTCCTCCTCGACCTCCACGCCGCCGACCGCGCGCTCTTTCAGCGCTCCCGTCCCGCGGAAGGCGAGGTAGGCGACGCCGACGAAGAGGGCGAGGGCCAGGATCGCGGCGAGCAGGCGCACCCAGGCCGGGTACTGGGCGAGGTCCGAGGAGAAGAAGCCCCGCTCTTGGTGGTGCTTCGAGAACTGCAGGACTTGGCGCCCGGCGTCGCGCACGTCGACGCCGCCGGCGCGGGGCGCCGAAGCGGCGGCGCCCGGCGGCGCCGCGCGGGGAGCTGCGGGCGCGGGCGGAGCGCTCCGGGCAGGGCCGGCAATGGGGCGCGGCGGCGGCGCATCGAGCAGCTCCTCCCCTTCGAGCTCGATCTCGTCGCCGAGGTCCAGCTCGGGCTCCGGCTCCTCCACCTCGGCGGAGGGCGAGACCTCCGGGGCCGGCTCGCGCTCGACGGGCGTGGGCGCGCGCTCCGGGGTCGCGGGAGGCGGCGCCTCGCCCGCGGCCTCGAGGCGCACGCGCAGCTCCACCTGCCCGAGCTCGAAGAGCAGGCCGTCGCGCAGCTCGAGGCGCTCGCGGCGACGCCCCTCGCAGTGCGTTCCGTTGCGCGAGCCGAGGTCCACCAGGACCCAGTCTTCGTCCTCGCGCTCGAGGCGCGCGTGGCGGCGGCTGACCCCACCCCCCCGCAGCACGACCTCGCACTCGGGGGTGCGGCCGAAGAGGGCGCCCTCCCCCACCGCGTAGGTCTTGCCCAGGTCGTTGCCGGAGAGGACGTAGAAGGTCGGCATGGGGCGCGGGATCCGCGGGCTCCGCCTCGCGGCTTCAGGCCTCGGCCAGGCCTTCGCGGATCGCGTAGCGCGCCAGCTCCACCCGGTCGTGGATGTCGAGCTTGCGCATCACGCTGGCGCTGTGGTGCTCGACGGTCTTCACCGACAGGTGCATGGTCTTGGCGATCTCCTTCTTCGAGAGGCCGCGGGCGAGGTAGCGCAGGACCTCGACCTCGCGGTTGGTCAGGGTCGAGGTCACCGTGACGCGCTTCGCGGTGGGCTTGCCTTCCTTGTCGAGGGCGAAGCGGGCCTGGACCTCCTCGGAGAAGTACACCCCGCCGCCGGCCACTTGGGCCAGGGCGTCGAAGAGGGTGCGGGGCGGGTCGCCCTTGACCACGTAGCCCTTGGCCCCCACCGCGATCGCCTGCTCGATGTAGTGGTCGTGGAAGAAGGCCGAGAGGAAGATCACGCCGAGATCCGGCAGGCGCGTGCGCATCTGCTTGACCGCGTCGAAGCAGATCATCCCCGGCATGTCGATGTCCATGACGAGGATGTCGGGCTCGCACTCGAAGGCGCCGGCCAGGGCGTCCTCGGCGTTGGCGCACTCACCCACGACCTCGAAGCTCTCGTCGCGCTCGAGCATCCCCTTGAGCGCCGTGCGGACGAGCTCGTGGTCGTCGACCAGCAGGATGCGCTTCTTCGGCCCTCCGGGAGAATGGGAGGGTGACGCGGTGGCGGAGGGAGGCGTGGCGGTGGTCAAGGCGAGAGCGGGGCCGGCGGCCCGATCGGGTAGGATTCCGATTCTGCCCCAATCGGGGGAGCGAGTCCACCACCCCATGCAGCGCGAAGGGCCCTTGCGGGAAGGCAGCGAGAGCGAGGCCGATGCGCCCGCCGCGCGGCTCCGGTCGGTCGAGAAGCACTTCCGGCGACGCTTCGGCCTGAGCCGCAAGCGCGTGCTGCATCCCATCGACCTGGACGTGCCTCGCGGACGCACGCTGGGGGCTCGTCGGCCCAACGGATCGGGCAAGAGCACCCTGCAGAAGCTCCTGGCGGGCATCGAACGGCCGAGCGCGGGCCGCATCGAGGTCCTGGGCGGCAGCCTGGCGGAGGGTGGCGTCCGCGCACGCATCGGCTACGTGCCCGAGGACTCGCCCTTCCCCGGCGAGCTGCGCCCGATGGCGGTGCTCGAGTTGCTCGGGTCACTCCAGGGACTCTCGTGGGCGCACGTCCGCGAGCGCGGCGAGCGGTTGCTCGACCGCGTGGGTCTCGCGGAGCACCGCGGCAAGAACCTGCGCGGCTACTCGCGCGGCATGCTGCGTCGCTTCGCCCTGGCCCAGGCCTGGTTGCACGAGCCCGAGCTCTTGCTCCTCGACGAGCCGACGGCGGGACTCGACGCCCAGGGCTTCGAAGTGCTGGAGGACCTGCTCGCCGAGGCGCGCGCGCGCGGCGCGACGGTGGTCTTCTCCTCGCACCTGTTGAGCGACCTGCACGCCCACTGCGACGAGCTCGTCGTCCTCAGCGAGGGGCGCCTCGCCGCGGAGGGCGCGCCGCACGAGCTCCTCGCCCGACCGGGTCACTGGCGCTTCGAGGTGCGCGAGCTCACTCGCGAACAGCTCGGCGAGCTCGAGGGTTGGGTCGTCGCCCAAGGCGGCTCGATCGAGGGCCCCGAGCCGGCCGGCCGCACGCTCTTCGAGCTCTACCAGGAGTGCCGTTGACCGTGGTGTACGGAAGCTGGTTCCGTACACGACAATCAGCGCAAGCGACGCTGGATCGCGTCCAGCAGAACCCGCGCCTCGCGCCGCCCGCTCTCTTCGTCGAGGCCGCGGAAGCGGACGCGCACGCAGGTGCGGCCTGGCCTGCGCTCGTCGACCTCGACCAGCACGCGCTCGACCTCGATCCGCCCGGGGCTCCCCTCCGGGCGCGCGCTGGCCGGGACGGGGATGCCGCCGGCGTGCAGGCCCTCGACCGTCGCGTCCCAGACCGCGTCGAAGGCGCGCGGATAGTCGCGGTGTCCGTGGGTCCGGTCGGTGAAGCGCAGGCCGTGCTCCAGCTCGGGCTCCGTCGTCGGGTCGAGGGGGTCCAGGGCCTGGAATCGCGCGCCGCAGGAGGCGCCGAGGAGGGCCAGCGCGAGCGTCGTCGTCGAGCGCAGCGTCATGACGGGGCGTCGGCGCGCAACGGGGCCGACGCTCCGTGGTATAGCATCGGCCCTTCGCCGCCCCCATGAGTTTCGCGCTCTTCCGCCTGCACTTGCGCCGCGCGCTGCCCGCGCCCCTCACCGCGGCGGTCCTCGTCGTGGCGCTCTTGTTGTGGTTGTCGCGACGCGCCGCCGACCCGGTGCGTGCGGCCGAGGCCGCGGCGCAGCTCGCCCGCGGGGCCTGGCGCGCGGAGCTCTGCCTCGCGCTCCTCGCGCTCCTCGCCCCGATCCTGCTCGCCATCGCGGCGGGCGACCTGCCGCGGCTCGCGCGGCGCGAACGGCACTGGCTCCTGCCCCGCCGGCTGTCGCGCAGCGCGATCAGCCTCTCGAGCTGGGGCGGCACCTGCGCCGGAGCCCTTCTGTGGCTGGCGCTCGTGGGTCTCGCCTGCGAGCTCGGCGCGGGGCGCGCGGAGGCCTCCTTGCGCGAGGGGCACGAGCTCGTCCTCGCGGAGCTCGAGCACTTCGGCCCGGGCAAGGACTTGCGCTGGCGCTCCCCTTGCCCCGATCGACCGCCGGGGAGCGTGGTCCAGCTCTCCCTCGGGCTCTTCGGCGACTACGGCGGCGTCGACCACCTGGAGCTCAGCTCGCACGTGGCGCGCGGCGCGGAGGCCTTCGCGACGGCCCGCGCCGCCCCGGGCCTGCGGGCGGTGCTCGAGGTTCCCCTGCCCCCCGACGGGGACGCGCCCTGGCTCGAGTTCCGCGCGCGGGGCAGCGTTGGCTCCCTCGCCCTGCACGACACGCGCCTCTTGCTCCTCGAGCCCGCCCCCGAGCGCAGCGGAAGCCTGCGCTTCCTCGCCCAGGCCGCCCTGACCCTGGGCGCCGTCCTGGCCCTTGCCCTCGGTCTCGGGGCCTGGCTCAGCCCCGCTTCCGCGCTGCTGCTCCTCCTGGGCGGCTACGGCCTGGCGTGGCTCGAAGCCGATGCCCTGGCGGGGAGCTGGCTGGCGCGCTGGTTGCCCGGCTTCGAGCTCCCGCGGGCCCTGGGGCTCCTCGGCCAGGGACGCGTGCCGGGCGGACTTCCGCCGGAGAGCTGGGGCGGCGCGGTCCTGCTCGTGCTCCTGGGCCTGGGGTTGCACCGTTGGGCGCTGGGGCGCTGGAGGCCCGGAGCGTGACGCGCGGAGCTCGCCTGGGCGCACTGCTGCTGCTGGGCGCGGGAATCGCCGCCGTCTTCCTGGGCCGGAGCCCGGAGACGGCGGGAGCCGGACGCGCGGGCTCTCTCTCCTCGCGGCTGCTCGGCCCGGTCTCGAAGCTCGCCGGCGGCTGGCAGTGGGTGCGCGTGCGCCAGGCCCTCGACGACCGGCGGCCCGAGCTGGCCTACGACCGGGCGCGGCTGGCGCTCGAGCTCGACCCGGCGGCCACCAGCGCCTGGGCCTTCTTCGCCGGCCACCTTGCGAACGACCGGGCCTCCCCATTTCGCGAGCCCGACCCGGCGCGTCGTCAACGCTGGACGGAAGCCGCCCTGGCCCTCCTGCGGCGCGGCGAGGCCCAGGCCGAGCGACCGGCGGAGCTCGCCGCCCAGGCCGCCGCGGTGCTCGTGCGGGTCGCGGAGTACGACGGCGCCATCCCCTGGCCCGGCGGCCGCCGTGGCGCCCTGCTCGGCGCGCAGGAGCACCTCGAGCGCGCGACGGATCTCGATCCCGACTGGACCGAGGGCTGGGTCCTGCTCGCCGCCCTGCGCGGGCTTTGGCTCGCTTCCCCCGAGCTGGTGGAGGGCCCGGAGGAGCGCGTCGCGGCGCTGCGCCGGGGGCTCGCGACCCTCGAGGAGGCCGCGAGTCACGGGACGCGCCCGGGGCCGATCGCCTTCCAGCGCGGCATGCTCCTGACCGTCTTCGCGGAGGAGGGCGAGGAAGCGGAGCTGGGGCTCTGGCCCGGCGGCCGCGCGGGAGCCCTGGGCGAGGCGCTGCGGGCCTTCGAGGCGGCGCGCGAAGCGGGCTTCCCGGCGGCCGCGGCCGCGGTGCACGAGCTCGAGGAGGCCCTGCACTGAGGAACTGCCTGGCTTGCGTGTGGATGCCAGCCACGGGTGAGCCTGCAAACCATGGATTGACAGAGACTTGGGGGGCCCTTGAGCGAGTCGAGGGCCTGCGGCCCGCGAGGCCCGGGCAGGAGGATGGAGCCGAGCCCCACCAGAGCGGTTTCGGGCGACTTCTCCCGACCGGCGTCAACACGGAAGCCAGTCAGTCCTTAGCATTCGCGCGTGTTCGCGCTGCTCACGGAGCTCCCCGCCTGGCTGAGCGACTTCACGGATCGCTTCAACTACCTCGGGCCCTTCGTCGTCCTCCTGCTCTGCGGGGTCGGCCTGCCCCTGCCCGAGGAGGTGACCCTGATCGCCTCGGGGCTCTTGCTGTACCAGGGCAAGGTGGAGTTCGTGCCGATCACCCTGGTCTGCTCCCTCGCGATCCTGCTGGGAGACTCGATCCCCTACCTGGTCGGCCGGCGCATGGGGCAGCGGGCCCTCGAGCACCGCTGGGTGGCGAAGGTCCTGCACCCCGAGCGCTTCGCCATCGTCGAGCGCAAGTTCCAGGCCCACGGGAGCTGGGTGGTCTTCATCTGCCGCTTCCTGCCCGGCATCCGCATCCCGGCCTACTTCACGGCGGGGACCCTGGGGATGGGCTACTTCCGCTTCGTGGTGCTCGACGGCCTGGGGGTCCTGATCTCGGTGCCGACCTCGATCTGGATCGCCATGCAATTCGGGGGGCAAGTCGAGAAGATGCAGGCCCAGATGGAGAACTTCCATCTGCTGGTCTCCTTCGCCCTGGTAGCGGTGCTCTCGATCGTGGGCTTCCGGATCATCCAGCGCCGCCGGGCCCGGCAGGCGCGGGAGATGGAGCAGCAGCGGGAGGAGGGGCAGGGGTCCGCGGGCGGGGACGGCGTCTGAAGGCCGAGCGGGGCTCGAAAAGGGCCCTGGGACCGCCTCAGGCGGTTGATTCGGCGGGGCCCGGCCGTATCCTCTTTGCCCTCGATTCCCCCCGGATGCCCCGGGCGGCGAGGAATCGAGGCCCCCATCGATCCCCGGCCCCGCCCGCAGCCCCGGCACCGACCCGACCTTCCATGGAAAGCTTCCTCTACATCCCCGGCGCCCTCGCCGTCGCCGCTCTGATCTTCGCCATCCTCCGCTTCGGCGGGGTCATGAAGCGGGACGCGGGCGACGCCCGCATGCAGGAGATCTCCAAGCAGGTCCAGGACGGGGCCGCGGCCTTCCTGAAGGCGGAGTACAAGTGGCTGGCGGTCTTCGTGGTCGTCGTCGGGATCCTGATCGCCGTCTCCGACGCCGACAACGGCCTGGGCACCAAGACGGCCGTCGCCTTCGTGGCGGGGGCCATCGCCTCGGGCGTCGCGGGCTACTTCGGGATGCACACGGCCACCCGTGCCGCGGTGCGGACGACCCAGGGCGCCCGCTCGAGCCTGACCGAGGGCCTGAACGTGGCCTTCTCCTCGGGCGTCGTGATGGGCATGAGCGTGGTCGGCCTCGCCCTCCTCGGGGTCGTGGCCTTCACCTACCTCTACTCCGCCGGCGAGGGCTTCAGCGCCGCCTCCCTGAACCACGTCCTCGGCTTCAGCTTCGGCGCCTCCTCGATCGCCCTCTTCTCCCGCGTGGGCGGCGGCATCTTCACCAAGGCCGCGGACGTGGGCGCCGACCTCGTGGGCAAGGTCGAGGCCGGCATCCCCGAGGACGACCCCCGCAACCCGGGCACCATCGCCGACAACGTGGGTGACAACGTCGGTGACGTGGCCGGCATGGGCGCCGACCTCTTCGAGTCCTACGTCGGCTCGATCATCGCCACGATGATCCTGGGGGCCTTCACCTTCGCGGGGCTCGAGGGTATGAGCGGCATGGTCCTCTTGCCCCTGGGTGTGGCGGGCGCGGGCATCCTCGCCTCCATCGCCGGCACCTTCTTCGTCAAGGCCCACGACGAGTCGCAGATCTCCCACGCCCTGCACCGCGGCGTGACCATCGCCTCGGTCATTGCGGTCGCCTTGGCTGCCGGCCTCTGCTTCGGCTTCCTCGACTTCCCCGAGGGGATCGACGGCTGGCGCCTGCTGGTCGCCATCATCGCCGGCCTCGCGATCGGCGTCCTGATCGGCAAGGTCACCGAGCACTACACCGGCACCGACGGCAAGCCCGTGCAGAACATCGCCAAGCAGTCGGAGACGGGCGCCGCGACCAACATCATCCACGGGCTCGCGACCGGCATGGAGTCGGTGGCCATCCCGGTGCTCCTGATCGCCGCGGCGATCCTCGTCTCCTACCACCTCTGCGAGGTCGAGGCCCACCCCGGCAGCGGAGTCTACGGCGTGGCCCTGGCCGCGGTCGGCATGCTCTCGACCCTCGGCATCACCCTCGGCGTCGACGCCTACGGCCCGGTGGCCGACAACGCCGGCGGCCTGGCGGAGATGGCCGAGCTCCCCGAGGAGGTCCGCAACCGCACCGACGCCCTGGACGCGGTGGGCAACACGACGGCGGCCATCGGCAAGGGCTTCGCCATCGGTTCGGCGGCCCTGACGGCCCTCGCGCTCTTCAGCGCCTTCTGCAGCCGCGCCGGCGAGCTGACCGACGCGCCGAACGGCAACATCACCCTCGACATCAACTCGACCCAGGTGATGATCGGCCTCCTGCTCGGCGGCATCCTGCCCTTCCTCTTCAGCGCCATGACCATGCGCGCCGTCGGCAACGCCGCCAACGCCATGGTCGAGGAGATTCGCCGCCAGTTCCGCGAGAACCCGGGCATCATGGACGGCAGCGCCAAGCCCGACGCCGCGCGCTGCGTCGCCATCTCCACGGACGGCTCCCTCAAGCAGATGATCATCCCCGGCCTGATCGCGGTCATCGCCCCGATCGCGGTCGGCCTCTGGAGCGTCCACGCCCTCGGCGGGCTCCTCGCCGGGGCGCTGGTCACCGGCATCATGATGGCGATCTTCATGGCCAACGCCGGCGGCGCCTGGGACAACGCCAAGAAGTACATCGAGGGCGGCGCCCACGGCGGCAAGGGCTCCGACAGCCACAAGGCCGCGGTGGTCGGCGACACGGTCGGCGACCCCTTCAAGGACACCTCGGGTCCCTCGCTCAACATCCTCGTCAAGCTGATGACCGTGGTCGCCCTGGTCTTCCTGCCTTGGTTCGTCTGATCCTGGATCGCCCGGTCGAAGCCACCCCCACAGCCATCGACGCCCTCTCCCTCGCCGCCGCAGCCGCGACCCTCGCCGACCAGAAGAAGGGCGTCGACATCGACGTCTACGAGGTCACGGACCACCTGCAGCTGGCGGACTACTTCGTCCTGATCACGGGCCTCAACCGGCCGCACGTCAAGGCGATCCACCAGGAGCTGCACGTGCGCCTCAAGGCCGCCGGGGAGACCCACCGCCGCGCCGAGGGCGCCGACGCCGGCTGGTGGGTGCTGCTCGACTACGGCGACGTCGTGGTGCACGTCCTCCAGCCCGAGGCGCGCGAGTTCTACGACCTCGACCAGCTCTACGGCGAGCGCCCGAAGGTCGACTGGCAGTCGGTCCCGCTCCCCCTCCTCCCCGATCCGGGGCAGGAGAAGGCGTCCTAGGCGACGCGCTTCAGGACTCGGCGGGCTGCAATGCCACGCCGCCGTGCACCGTGAGCTGCGCGAAGGGGATCACCCAGCCCTCGCGGGTGCAGGTGTCGACGAGGGTCGACTGGGCGAGGCGGCGCAGGCTGGCGTAACGGGGCGCCGCGCTGCCGGCGAAGTCGGCGAGGATCGCGTAGTCGAGGGAAGAGGCCCCCGCCTCGAGGAACTCCACCAGGACGCGCTCGAGGCCCTCGGGGCCCGCGCGCTCGGCGAGGGCGGCCTCGAGGTCGCGGCGGCAGACCTCCGGGACCCTGGTGGTCGCGATTCCCTGGTGCTCGTAGTCGATGCCGAAGCGCAGCGAGACGCGGAAGCCGCGCGAGAGGTTCTCGAAGTCCCGGCCGTGGAAGTCCGCTGCGGGGACGTCCGCCAGGCTGCCGCCTTGGTAGACGAGGCGCACGGTCTCCGGCGACTGGAAGCGCACTTGCGCGTGGCGCCCGTCATCGAGGAGCACCCAGTCGCCCTCGCTCGTCGGAAACCAGGGCTCGTCTGCCAGGGCCGGCCGCGAGCGCAAGTCGAGTAGGTCCTGCAGGGGCAGCCGCAGCCGCCCCCCGGAGAGCTCCGGATTGACGAGCAAGGTGTGTAGGGAGATGCGCTCGACGCGCCACGGCAGGCCGCGCACGACGACGCGCTCGAGCTCGCGCACCGGGCCGAGGTTGAGCAAGAGGCGGATCTGGTCGAAGAAGGCCGGCACCGCGGTCTTGCTCGCCCAGGCGAGGCCGAGCAGCCCGAGGAGCGCGAGGCCGAGCAGGGGCCAGTCGCCGACGGCGTAGAGCACGAGCAGCGCGCCGCAGACCGCCGCCACCCCGCTCATCGCGAAGTAGAGGACGTCGATCAGGCGCGCGTAGAAGGGGCGCTCCCGGCGCGGGCGCGAGCGGAATAGGCTCCGGGCCAGGCGGTGGACCAGGCGCAAGAGCAGCAAGATCCCGAAGAAGGCCGCCGCCGCGGCGAGCAGGTTCAGGCCGCGCGTGCGGAAGAAGCGCCCGAGGGCCGAGGAGGTGGAGTCGAAGAGGGATCCGCGGCTCTGCAGGCGCTGCTCGAGTTGGAACTCAACCACCTGCCGTCGGTTGTCCAGCTCGCGGCCGCGCGTCCGCCAGCGCTCGAGGGAGGCGCGCAGCTCCTGCGCCAGGGGGCCCTCCTCCTCGAGGGCGGCGATCAGGCCTTCGACGTGGGCCACGGCCGAGCGCACGAGGGGGATCTCGTGGCTGTCCAGCCTCTCGAGCTCGTCGCTCAGGCGCTCGATCTCGCGCGGCTCCTCGGTCACCTCGCGCAGCTCGCTGAGCAAGGGCTGCAGGAACTGCGTGAGCTGGCCGACGAGGTCGACGTCTTGATCCCGCTCCAGCTCGAGCAGGCCCAGGTCGATGCCCGTCACGATCGACTCGAAGTCGCGCTCGAGGGTCCCGACCTCGTCCTGCAGCTCGCGGAAGCGCTCGAGCTGGGCCAGGCGCAGCTCGCTGTCGGTCTCGGGGTCGTACTCCTCCCGCAGCTGGCGCAGCTCGTCGAGCTTCGACCGGCGCGAGTCGAGCAGGGCGCCGAGGGTGGCGAGGGAGCGGGTCTGACGGTCGGCGACGGCCTCCACCGCCGGGGGCGCCTGCTCAATGGACTCGACGAGGCTCCCCGGCTCCTGCGCGGGTGCCTGCGTCGAGGCAGGGTCCGGCGCCGCTTCCTGGTTCGCCTCCTGGATCGCCCCTGCACCCGGACCCGCGAGCGACAGCAACAGGCAGCCGAGGAGGGCGCTCATCGCGCGGCCCGGTCCTCCACCCTCACTCGACGGTGACCTGGGCGTCCTCGAGGATCAGGTCGTAGCGATAGCCGAAGCCGAAGTCCTTGTCCCCCTCGAGGGTCCCCTCGACCAGGACGATGTCCCCCACGGCGACGACCTCCGAGGTCGTGACGGTCAGGTCGTTCGTGCCCTCGGCGCCCGAGCCGTCGCGCAGGTGGAGCCAGTTCTTGCCCATGATGTCCGGCGTGAACTTCACGACCTCCCCGCGCACGCGGATCGACTGGCCGACCCAGGTCTCGCGCCCTTCGAAGAGCTCGGCCACGGTCTGGCCCCCGGCGGCCTTCAGCACGCGCTCGTGGGTGGGCTCGGCCACCTGGTCGCGGGCCGCGGCGCCAGTGGGGATCCCCGCGCCGCTCGGCGCCGAGAGGCCCGAGGCGAAGTAGATCAGGTCGAAGGTGCGGTCGAGGCTGCCGCTGTGGAAGCCGCGCATCGGCATCGGGTCGGCGACCTCGACGACCTGGCCCACGTCGACGATGGTCGGCGGCGCGGCGGCCCAGACCTCGGCCTTGGGCGTCTTGAGCAGCACGTAGGTGTAGCCGCCCGAGTCCATCGTCTCGATCACGGCGCCGACGAGGCCGGTCGAGACCTCCTGCGGGCGCGGAGGCTCGGCATCCATCGCGGCGTGGGTGGGACCGGCCTCTCCCACGGACGGGACGGGAGCCGCCTCGTCCTCCGGCGAACTGCAGGCGAAGGCCGTGGCGGTAGCCGCCAGAAGGGGAATCCAGATTCGTCTCACTGCGCGTCGTCCTCCTCGAAGTCCGCACTCACCTGCGGGGGACGCGCATGATAGCGCCTGCGGGTCCGCGCTCGTATACGCACCGGGACCCCCCGCGCAGGAGAGCGCTCTTCCGAACTCCTGTTTGCCCGCCGTCTCCTGCGCACCATAATGCGCTCGGCGCCGCCCACGCGGCGCGCCCCCGCCCTCCCCCGGAGCGAAGGACGTCCATGGATTGGCTCGACTGGAACGATGACGCATTCTCGACTGCCCGCTCCAGCCAGCGCCCGGTCTTGCTCTTCGTCAAGGCCGCCTGGTGTCGCTGGTGCCGCGAGCTCGAGGAGGACGTGCTCTGCGATCCCGAGGTGGAGCGGCGCCTGAGCGAGGACTTCGTCGCCATCCGCGTCGACAAGGACCGCCGTCCCGACATCGACCCGCGCTACACGATGGGGGGCTGGCCGACCCTCGCCTGGCTCGACGAGAACGGCGAGATCCTCGGGGCGGACAACTTCCTCGACCGCGACGAGCTCCTCGCGCGCCTCGAGCAGGTGGCGCGCGGATACGCCCGGGACGCGGACGGCCTGCGCGAGGACTTGTCGCGCGGGCGCGAGCCGACGGAGGAGCCGCTCGCGGCCAGCCGACCCTCGAAGGCCGCCCTCGGCGAGCCGCAGGTCCCCCTCTCCCTGGAGATCGTCGAGAAGATCACGGCCAGCGTGCTCGAGACCGCGGACCCGGTCTACGGCGGCTGGGGCAAGCTGCACAAGTTCCCTCACCCCGAGGCGATCGACTTCGCGCTGATCCGCTGGACCCAGACCGGCGACGCGCAGCTCCTCGAGCTCGTGCGGCGGACCCTGCGGCGCATGCAGGCCGGCGAGATCCACGACCGGGTCGAGGGCGGCTTCTACCGCTACGCCACGCGACCGGACTGGAGCGTGCCCAACACGGAGAAGATGCTGGACAGCAACGCCCAGCGCCTCTTCATCTACCTCGAGGCCTACCAGGCCCTGGGCGAGGAGGAGTTCCGCGACACGGCCGTGCGCGGTCTCGAGTGGGTGGACGGCGCCCTGCGCGATCCCGAGCGCGGGGCCTACTGGGGCAGCCAGGACGCGGACGGCGAATACGCGCGCCTCGGGACCGGGGAAGAGCGCGCGCGGCGCGGCGCCCCCCCCTGCGACCGCACCATCTTCACGAACTGGAACGCGATGATGGTCTCGACCCTGCTCAAGGCCAGCGCCGTGCTCGGCGAGCCCAAGTGGCGCGAGCGAGCCATCGACGTCCTCGAGTTCCTGCTGGCCGAGATGTGGAGCCCCGAGAAGGGGATGCACCACTACTTCGACGACCGTCGGCACCTGGCGGGGATGCTCAGCGACCAGGCCTACAGCCTGCGGGCCATGGTGGACGCCGCGCAGTTCGCGGGCGAGAACCGCTTCCTCGAGGAGGCGGAGCTGCTCGCGAACTACACGATCGAGCACCTGCGCGCGGACGACGGCGGCTTCTACGACAAGTCCTACGACCCCTACGCCCGCGGCGACCTGCGCCGCCGCAACCGCTCGATCCTCGAGAACTCGGTCATGGCCGAGGCCCTCCTGCGCCTCGCGCTGCTCTCGGGCCAGAGCGACTACGAGGACAACGCCCGTGAGGCCCTCGCCTCCTTCACCGGCACCTTCGGCCGCTACGGTCACTACGTCGCCGGATACGCCCGCGCGGTCGACCTGCTGTTCCACCAGCCGGTGGTCGTGACGGTCGTCGGCGAGCGAGACCTGCCCGAGACCCAGGCTCTCCTGCAGGCGGCCCTGCGGCCCTACGTCGCCAGTCGAATCGTGCGCAGCGTCGACCCGGTGCGCGACGCGCTGCTCTTCGAGCGCACCGGCCTGCCCCAGCCTCAGGCGGGTCCGCGGGCCTACGTCGAGCGCGGGCGCGAGAGCTACGCCGACACCAGCGATCCCAAGCGCCTGCCGGCCTTGATGATGCGCACGTGAGCCGCCGCGGGCTCGAAGGCCTGGCGGCGGCCCTGCTGCTCCTCTTGGCCCTCGTGCCCCGGGCGCAGGGCCTGCTCGGCGGCTTCGACCGCGAGTTCGAGGGTTACCAGGGGGCCTTCTTCGCCATCGCGGCGGTGAACTACGAGCGCCTCGGTCTCGGCGCGGCGGGCGGCTACCCGGTGCTCAACGTCGACCTGCCCGGCGGCTCCCCCGCCGCCGCCCGCGAACGCGGCGCGGAGTGGTTCGTGTACCAGAACCATCCCCCCACCACGGCACTCCTCGCGTGGGCCGCCCTGGCGACGATGGGCCCCGAGGGCTGGGGCGATGCCTGGCGCTCCGGCGCCGCCCCCGAGGGAGTCGAGGCGCCCCTGCGCTTCCCCTTCCTGCTCCTGCACCTCGCGAGCCTCGCGCTGCTCTGGCGCGTCGCGCGCCTCGCCTTCGGTCCGCAGGTCGCGCTCCTCACCCTCGCCCTCGGCGCCTACCTCCCGGTGAGCGCGATGTACGGAGCGATGGTGAACCTCGAGAACCCCTCGCTGCCCTGCGTACTGCTCGCGGTCCTCGCCTACGGCGCCTTCGTGCGCGAGGGAGAACGGCGGGCCCTCGCTGGCCTGGGCCTCGCATTCCTCGCGGGCTGCGCCGTCACCTTCGCGCCGGCCTTCTTCCTGCCGCCCCTCGTCCTGCGTTCCGCCTCGCGGCGGCGGTGGCGGGAAGCGGGCCTCGTGCTCGCCGCGGGCGGCCTCGGCTGCGCCCTGCCGGTCGTCGCCCACGCCCTGGCCTCGAAGGCGGCTCTGGCGCAACTCGGCCAGCGCGCCGTCACGATCCCCGAGCGGGCGCGAGAGCTCTTCCAGCCGCTCTTCGACGGGAGTCTGCCGCTCGGCGACTGGCTCGCGGCGCAGGTCGGGCACGCGCAGCACGCCCTGGGGCTGCCGCTCGCCATCCTCGCCGTCATCGGCCTCGCGCTCTCGCTCGCGCGCGGCCTGTCGTCGCGCTGGAACGAAGGCCTCGCCGCGGGCGAGTGGCCGCGCTGCGCCGAGGCCGACGTCGACCTCGCCACGCCCCTCGCCACCGGTGCGGGCCTCTTCCTCTTCGCCTTCTACCGCCACACCGGCGAGGAGCAGTGGTCCTTCTGGCTCTACGTCGCCCCGGCCGCAGCGCTCCTCGCGGCGCGCGCCCTGCACGCGCTCTCGTTGCCCTTGCAACGCTTGCGCGGCGGGACCGCGCCCCTCGTGCTCGTCACGGGCACGGTCATGCTCCTCTCCCTCGCGCGCTACGAGGGTTGGCGTGGAGCAGCGCGCGCGCCGGGTCCGCGGGACGACGCGCAGCTGGCGACGGGGCCGGACGCGCCACTGCCGAGCACGGTCGGTCGCGAGCTCGCCGAGCTCCTGCCTCCCGGCTCGGTCGGCTTGCACCCGACGGCGCTGGGGCTCAACCTCGCCGCGAGCTGGTACGCCTGGCGCACGCTGCTGCCGGTCAGCTCGCCGGAGGACCCGCTGCCCGCGGCCGTGCTCGGGCGCTACGGGCTGGGGGATGCGCCGCGCTACCTCGTGCTCCCCGAGGAGCCGCCGGCCGCGGCTGGCACGATCATCGAGGCCTGGCGGGCGGAGCTCGGCGCGGCCGGTCTCTCGTCGGACGCGTGGACGGCGTGGCGGCGCTGAGGCAGCGACGCGGCCCTCACTCCTCCACCAGCCACAGCATCCAGAGCTCGGAGCTCCCCGCCCCCTGGTCGCGCACGACGTAGGCGCGCTCGCCGTCGGGGGTGAAGCGCATGAAGCGGCCGGTGCCCGTGCCGCTCGTGCCGCCCGAAGCCACGTTGGCCAGCACTGCCAGGGAAGTGGGGTCCACGACCCGCAGGCCGTCGAGCGGGGCGCCGCTGGCGAGCAGGACGGACTCGTCGGGGACGAGGGCCATGCCACGCACGCCGAGGACGGCGTTCGCGAGGCCCAGCTGCGGGGGCGAGAGATTCAGGGCGACGCGCACGAGGCGCCCGTCCTCGTTCGTCGCCCAGCCTGTGCCCCCCGCCGCGTCGATCGCGGGCGTGCCGAGGGCGATTGGCAGGAGGGCGTCCACGAGCTGAGCCCGCAGGGTCGCGTAGCCGGCGCCGGGCTCGGCGCGGATCGACCAGAGGCGGTAGTTCGCGTCCGAGCTCCAGGCGGCCAGGGCCTCGCTCCCGTCGGGGGAGAAGGCGTACTCCACCCGCTCGAGGAAGGAGGACTGGAGCGGCAGGAGGGTCGTGACCCTGTAGTTGGCGTCTCCCGGATCCACGATGAGCTCGTAGCTCTGGCCGTCGTCGGCCCCGACCCAGGCGACGGGCTCGGTGGGGTGCATCTCGAGGCCGCTGGGGATCGTGAGGAAGCCCATGGCGATCGGGGTCACCGCGTCGCTCGCCACGTCGACCTCGCTGTAGCCGACTTGCCCCGCGACGTAGAGGCGCGAGCCGTCCGGCGTGAGGTCCATCGAGTTCGGCTCGGCGACGACGTCGATCTGCGCCAGGACGGTGTGGAAGCTGCCGCTCCCGGGGTCGACGTCGATCTTCCAGACCTGGTCGAGGTCCGGCATCAGGAGGTAGGCGAAGGAGCCGTCGGGGGTGAGCTCGAGGTCGCCGGTCAGCCCGCCGATCGGGACGCTCGCGTCCTCGCGGGTCTCGATCAGGTACTCGAAGGAGGTCACGCCGCCGGCCGTGTCCGCGACGTGGATCCAGACCGGGTTGCCCGGGTTCTCTTGGCCGAGCTCGAGCAGGTAGCAGGGCAAGTCGACGTGGGCCACCTGCCCCGTCCCCAGGAAACCGGTGCCGATCTGGGAGCCCGAGCCCGGTTGTCCCGTTCCGCCGAGCTCGACGAGGTAGCTGACAGGCTCGTCGCTGGAGAAGGAGACGTCCACCACCTGCAGAAAGCCGTAGGTCCCCGCCAGGAGGCCGTGGAGGAAGAGCCCCGGCCTGTCGAAGTCGAAGCTGTACTGCGCGTTCTTGGGGAGCTCCTCGTTGCCCGCCAGGTCGACCGAGAAGAAGCGCAGGTTCAGGGGGTGGTCGACCAGGATGTTCGTGACCGGCGAGGGCCCCGAGAAGGTGGTCGCCCCACCGATCGTCGGCGGGTTGCCGTCGGTCGTGTAGTAGACGGTGGCGGGCTCGCTCGCGCTCAGGGTGACGAGCTGGACGTCGGGGTAGAGGCCCGGCCCCGGCGAAGCCGTGGTCAAGGGGGCCGTGATGTCCGAGGGAGGCGTGTCGCCGGTCGGCGCCGAGCTTCCGCCGCCGCAGGCGGCGAGGGCGAGCAGGACGGGCGCGATCGAGGGCGGTCGGAGTCGGAGTCGGGAGCGCATGAACGGGAGGCGAGGTCGAGACGGGAGTCCTTCTCTAGCCTACTCGCAGCGATTGTGCCGGGGGTGAACGGCCCGCTTCTCCGGGGGGGCAGACGGGGGAGTTCGCCGGGGCCGGAGCGCTTCCGCACCGGAGGGCGTGCAGGCCCGCACGCGCCTCAGACCGCGCCGAAGGGCGGCAAGAGGCTCCCCTTCACGCGGCGGAAGAGCTCGGCCGTGGCGCGCACGTCCCGCAGGCAGTACTCCCCGATGTCCTCGATGCGGCCGTCGCGGTAGGCCCGCGCCACCTGACTGCCGTCGATCGAGCCCTTGGGGCTCTCGACGTCGAAGCGCCGGCACCAGTAGTCGAGGGAGTAGCGGTCGCGGCTCGCGCCGAAGAAGGAGAGCACGTCCATCAGGTCGCAGTGGTCGTCGGTCGCGTAGCGATTCGGGACCAGTTGACGCGTGGTCGTGAGGCCGAGCTGCGCCGAACGCACCATGAGCACGGGCCCGTCGTAGCCGCGGCCGTTGTAGGTCACGAGCTGCGGCTGGCGCTTGCCGCGCGGCGCCTGGACCTTCTCCCAGAAGGTCTCGAGGATCTGGGACTCGCTCCCGCGCACGATCTGGGAGTGGGGCACCTTCTCCCAGGGGTGCATCTCCACGGCGTCGCCTTCGAGCAGGATCAGGCCGCGGTCCTCCTCCACGAGCCACATTCCGATCGCGACCACCTTGCCGAGGCCCGGGAAGAGAGCCGTGCGCTCCGGGACGGCGTCGCGACGTTGCGGGTCGCGCTCGCGGTTCAGGAGGTAGCCGCGCGTGATCTCGTCGACCTCCTCCCAGGGGAAGCCGGCGACCTCGATGTCGTAGACGATCGGGCCCATGGCCCGAGCATAGCGCGGGCCGGGCTCGATTCCGCCTTCAGCCCTGCTGGAGCCTCCTGGCCACGACGGCGCGGGCGGGAGCCGGGCGGGCTGCCCGCCCGACCACTCGCAGCCCCAGGGCGACGAGGGCGAAGAAGGCGAGGCTCCTCAGGAGCTCCTCGATGTCCGGGGGCCCCTGCACCGGCACCGTGTGGCAGCCACCGCCGCCACCGGAGCCGCCGCTCGACTGGTACTGGAAGCCGGAGGAGAGGACGACGACCTGCCCCGTGCCCGTATCGGTCGCGACCACCGAGGTCCAGCCGGCGCCGTGGGACGGGGTCTCGACCTCGAGGGTGTTCGGGTCGACCAGGTTCAGGGACGCCGCGGGGGTCCCCCCCAGGCCCGAGACGGGGTCCGTCCCGAAGTACACGGTGGTGTTCGGGCCGAAGTTCGACCCGCTGATCGTGATCATGTCCCCGCCGCCGGTCGTGCCCTGGTTCGGGCTGATGGTGGTGATGTCGGGGTCGGGGGTCGCCACGTAGCGGTAGCCAGCCGTGGCCACGGCGCCGCTGGGGTTCTCGATCTCCAGGAGATAAGGGCCACCGGCCGTCCCCGGTTCCGTGAAGACGGCGAGCACCTCCTCGCTGACCGGGAAGACGGCGTTCTGCACGACGCCATTGATTCGCACCTCGCAGGCGACGTCGAAGTTCGCCCCGAGGATGCGGAGCTCGGTGTTGCCGCTGGTCTGGCCGACGTCGGGATAGACGCTGACGACCACGGGGACCGCGAGGTACTGAAAGGCGCCCGCCTGGCGCCCCTCGACACCGGTGGCGTCGACCACGACCACGTCCTCGATGCCCTCCTCCGCGGAGTTGGTGACCAGGGTGATCGTCGTCGAGTTGACGACGGTGCAGCCGCCCGGGGCGCCGTCTTCGTAGATCTCGCTGCCCAGGACGACGCGGGCGCCGGCGCGGAAGCCTGTTCCGGAGATCGTGACCGCCGTGCCGCCGACGACATCCCCCTGGTTGGGGGAGACGAGGCTGACCGTCGGGTCCGGCGGCGTGATCTCGAGGGCCGCCGGGAGGATGCTCGTGTCCCCGCCTCCGTTCGTGACGACGAGGTCGACGTGCCCCGGCGTCGCGCCGCCGGGCACCGTGACCTGGAAGCTCACCTGGCTCCCGAGCCAGCCCGTGGGAACGACCGTCACGGCCGGGTCACTCGCGCTCAGGCTCGAGCCGACGTTGAGGCCGCTGCCGCGGACGACGAGGTTCGTCGTCTCGCCGCTCGGCGCCCGCAGGGGATAGCGGTCGGCGCTACGCCCCAGGGAGATGGCGACGTTCGCGCCCACGTGGACGTCCCCCACCGCTGTCGCCCCCGCGCCGACGACGACGGCGCCGTGCAGCGTGGACTCGAAGTCGGTCTGGATCGTCCAACCGCTGCCCAGGTTGGCGGCGCTGACGGGATAGTCGAGGGGGGTGACGTAGAGGTCGTAGGTCCCCGCCGAGAGGCCGCGCAGGTCGAAGCCTCCGCTCGTGTTCGTGAGGCCTCCCGCCGCCGTGCGCCCGCCCGCGTCCCGCAGGACGACGTGGGCGCCGGCCACGGGCGAGTCGTCGGAGCCGCGGCGCACCGTGCCTGTCGCGCTGCCCAGGGAGCCCGAGGGGTAGGCCGTGCGCAGGCCGTGGCGCTCGTCCTCGCTGATGCTGCGGTGCAGGATCACCGTGTCGTCCACGTAGGGGAACATCGAGCCGCCGGCCCAGCCAGTGTGATCGAGACCGATCAGGTGCCCGATCTCGTGCACGGCGACGTCCTGGACGTCGAAGCGCCCCGCCTGCTGGCTCGTCGTGAACTGGAAGCCGCTACCGTTGAAGAGCACGTCGGCGTCGGCGATGCGGCCGTTGCTGTAGAACCACACCGGCGTGATGGCGACCGTGCTCGAGCCGCCGGGGAAGTAGCCCGACTCGTTCGACTCGTCGAAGTAGAGCAGGTGGATCGAGTCGCTGCCCCAGTCGGTGCGAGCCTGGGCCGCGGCCGACTGGTTCTCGTTGAGGTTCAGGCTCGTGCCCGAGACGCCGTTCCACTCCTCGATCGCGTTGCGCAGGGCGGTCTCGTGGCTCCCGTCGGAGATGTCGTCCGAGCCCTGGTCGTTGATGACGATCCAGATGTTGCCGGGCGTATTCCACCACAGGGCGTTGCCGTTCGATGGATGGATCAGGCGCACGTGGGCGTAGACCGCCGCGCCCCCGATGGCGAGGGCGAGGGCGGCGCGGGCGAACAGACGTCCCATCAGCGCGCCTCCTTGGCCGCCACCGCGGCATGGATGCGGGCGACCGTCTCCGCGTAGTCGAAGATCTCGGCCCCCTGCGCGTCGCGGGCGACGCCCGTGGTCGGGTCCACCGTGGTCAACGAACCGTGGGCGCGGCTCAGACCGCGCTGGCCGTCCAGTCGGGTCTCGACGCGGAACTTGCCCTGGGAGAGGCCGACCGGCACGCGCACGCCCGTCGCGCCGGCTTCACTCAGGAAGAGCAGGACGTCCTCGCCCTGGCGCAGGGTCGGCATGCCCGGGAGCAGGAGACCGAAACCGTCTTCCCGCACGCCACCGGGCATTGCCACGGTCACCCGCGGGCCCTCGTCACCGAGGAACCAGCGGTCGACGTCGAGCTCGACCTCGGTCTCGAGGCGACCCGGCGCGGGCTCGACCACGCGGGTGCCGCGCACGTGACCCTCGAGGCACAGCTCGGCCTCCTCGACGAGACCTTCGACCTCGAGGCGCAGGGCGGTGCCCGCGTCCACGTCCTGTTGCGAGCCTCGGGGGAGCAGCCCGGTGCCCAGCAACGCGCCGAGACCGAGCACGAGGCCCGCGTGAAGGAAGACCCTTCCCATTGTTCGTCCTTGTCGTGGGGACTGACGGAGAGCCGGACGGGGGGGATCCCGCGCTCGAGCGGGCCCGCCGGTCCGGGCCTCATCGGGACCCGCGGAAGGCGATCTTGAGCCGGACTGCCCGGAGCCGGGCGAGGCTCAGTGGGGGTCGCCGCCTCCTCCCTCGGAGTCGGCCCCCTCGCCCCCGACGAGGTCGTCCGCGTGTCCGCCGCCCGCGTAGCCCAGGTCCTGCAGGGCCTGCTTGGCCGCGCGGTGCTGGGCCCGCAGAACCTCCAGGGGGGGCTGAGGCAGGGCCGAGGCCCGTCGCTCGGCGAGTAAGGCCTCGAGCTCCGCCACCTTGTCGGGGCGCTCCTCGGCGAGGTTCTCGCGCTCCGCGGGGTCGGCGTTCAGGTCGTAGAGCTGCACGAGCCGGCCGAACTCCTCGCGCCCCATCTCGGTCGGCAGGATCAGCTTCCAGCCGTCCGGCCCGATGAAGGCCTCGCCGAGCTTGGTCATCGTGTAGGCGCCCGGAGGCGCCTCGCGCCCGAAGAGGTCCACCCCTGAGAGCTCCTCGACCCCCGCGACCCGCACGTCCGCCAGGGCCAAGATCGTCGACGGCAAGTGCACTGCCTCCGCCAGGGTGTCGATCACCTGCCCGCGCTCGAGGCCCGGCGCCATGATGATCAGGGGCACGTGGACGAGCTCCTGGTAGACGAAGTCGCCGTGGGTCTTCTTGAGGAGGTTCTGGATCTGGGCCTCGTCGCCACGCCCCTCCTCCTGGAGCGCCACACGCCGCTCGGACTCCGCGCGCTCCCACAGGCACTCCCCGTGGTCGGAAGTCAGCACGACGATCGCGTTCTCGAGGCCGCCGTGTTCCTCGAGGCCGAGCAGCAGGCGCCGGACTTTGCGGTCCACCGTCTTGATCTCGTCGTCGTAGAGGCCGACCTGGCGCGCGATCTCCTGGGCCTGGGCGGCGATCGTGTCCTTCAGCTCGCGCCGCTCGGCCGCCTCGGCGATCAGCCGCTCGCGGTGCTCGCCCAGGCGCCCTTCGATCCCCGAGCGCTCGTCCTTCGGCGGCAGGTAGGGATCGTGGGGATCGGTGAAGTGCACCCAGGTGAAGCTGTCCTCTTCCGCTGTCTCCGCGAACCAGTCGAGAATCGGTTCGAGCAGGCCCGGGGGCTTGGTCTTGTGCCAGGCCCGCTCCCCCGTCCAGCGCTCGAAGCCGCGGTGGTAGCCGTTCGAGATCGAGAGCAGGTCGTTGGCGACCCAGGCCCCCGTGCGGAAGCCCGCGTCGCGGAAGAGCTCCGCCAGGGCCGGGCGGTCTTCCGGGAGCACGAGGTGCGGGCCGCTGACGCGCTGGCCGGTCATCATCGTGACCATGCTGGGCGCGGTCCACGAGCTCTGGGAGATGGCGCGCGTGAAGAGGACGCCGCGCTTGGCCATCGCGTCCATGTTCGGCGAGGTCTCGCGCCAGTAGCCGTAGCAGGAGAGGTGGTCGGCCCGCAGGGTGTCGATCACGATCAGGAGCACGTGGAGTGGGGCCCCGCGATCCTCCCGCGCCTTCGACGTCGATTCCTCGCCCCCACCCGACGAGCAGGCCGGGATCGCCGCGAGGCCGAGCAAGGCCCCCAGGGCCGCGAGCGTCCACTTCCTCATGCCAGCATCATAGCCCGTCGCCCGGACCCCTTTCGGCCCGCGCGGCGCCGCCGCCCGCGCCCTTCTCGGGAGAAGGTGGCGACGCGGGAGGGCCCGGCCCCTCCTCCAGGTCGACGATGCCCGCATCCGCGTAGCCCAGGGCGCGCAGCGCCTCCGCGTTGGCGCGCGTCTGCTCCTCCCAGCTGCCGGCCTTCGGCAGCGGCAGGGCCGAGCGGCGACGCTCCTCGATGCGGCGGCGCAGCGCCTCGACCCGCTCGGGGTGCTCGTCGGCGAGGTTCTCGAGCTCCCCGGGGTCCGTCCCCAGGTCGTAGAGCTGCAGCACGTGCCCGTAGGGGTCGCGCCCTTCCGCCGTGGGCAGGATCAGCTTCCAGCCGTCCGCCGCGACGAAGGTCTCGGCCTGATTCGTCATCGCGTAGGCCCCCGCCTCCGCGCCCTCGCCGAAGAGGCTCGCGCCGACCATCGCCTCGCGGCCGTCGACCTCGATCCCCGCGAGGTCGAGGATCGTCGGCGCCAGGTTCACCAGACCCGCCACCCCCTCCTCGACGCCTCCCGGCGCGAGCCCCGGCGCGGCGACGACGAGCGGGACGCGCACGAGCTCCTGGTGGAGCTGCGAGCCGTGGGTCTGCTTCAAGACGTGCTCGAGGCGCGTGGGCTCTCCGCTCGTGCGCCGCCGGTGCGCGACCACCGCCGCCGACTCGCGGCGCTGCCAGAGGCACTCGCCGTGGTCCGCCGTGACGACGACGACCGCCCGCTCGAGGTTCCCGTCCTCCTCGAGCTGCGCCAGCAGCCGGCCCAGCTTGCGGTCGACCTCGACCACCTCGTCGTCGTAGAGCCCCACCTGCCGCAGGATGAACTCCCGCTGCGGCGCGTAGTCCTTCGGCTCCTCGCACTCGGCCGCCGCCTCCCGCAGGAGCTCCGCCTGCCCCGGGCGCAGGCGCCCCGCCGTCTTCCCCCGCCTCTCCCGCGGCGGCTTGTAGGGGTCGTGGGGATCCGTGAAGTGCACCCAGGTGAAGGTGTCCTCCGCGCGCCTCGCGTGCAGCCACTCCACGACCTCGTCCACCTCCCGCAGCGAGTCGCGAACCCAGCGCTGGAAGCCGCGCCGGAAGCCGTTCTCCTGCTTCAGGAGCGGGTTGGACACCCAGGCGCCCGTGCGGTAGCCGGCGTCCAGGAACAGCTCCGCGAGGGTCGGCACCTCCTCGGGCAGGTCGAAGCGCCGGCGCGACACGCGCTGCCCCGTCAGCATCCCGATCATGCTCGGCGAGGTCCACGAGCTGCCCGCGATCGCCTGCTCGAAGCGCACGCCGCGCCGCGCGAGGGCGTCGATGTGGGGCGAGGTCTCGCGCCAGTGCCCGTAGCAGGAGAGGTGGTCGGCGCGCAGCGTGTCGATCACGACCAGGAGGATGTGCCTCGCCCCGTCCGGGCGCTCGGCGCCCCGGGAACACGCCCCTGCACCGGCCGCGAGGGCGAGCAGGCTCAGGAGCAGGGCCCGGAGGGGCGCTCGCGTCGAGCGGAAGGGGCGGGAAGGCATCGAGAGTCGCCTCGGAGACCGGATTCTACGCTGACCCTCACGAGTGCAGCTCCACGGGTCCGCGCACAAAAGAACGCTCTCCCGTCAAGGTCGCCTCCCGCCGGCTCCCGATAACCAGGGGTCGGGCTCCACCCGGCCTCCGGCGACCGCTCCGTCACCTGCCGCTCGCTCTCCATGACCATCCAGCGCCCCCAGGACATCATCCGCGACAACCTCAACATCCCGACCCTGCCGGAGGTGGTCCAGCGGATCGGGCGGATGATCGAGGACCCCGAGGTCGGGACCGCCGAGATCGGCGCCGTCGTCAGCGAGGACGCCCCCCTGGCCGCCAAGGTCCTGCGCATCGCCAACAGCGCCTTCTACGGCCTGCACGAGCGCTGCCTCTCGACGGAGCAGGCGACCTCCGTCCTGGGAGTGCGCGTGCTCAAGAACGTCGTCACGCAGGCCGCGGTCATCCAGCACTTCGCCCACCTCGAGGCCTACAGCGGCTTCGACATCGACGAGATTTGGCGCCACTCCTCGATGGTCGCCCACGCCTGCTCCCTCCTGGCGCGCGCCTCGAAGCTGCGCACGGACCTCACGCCCGACGAGTTCCACGTGTGCGGACTCCTGCACGACCTGGGGAAGGTCGTCATGCTCGACGGACTGGGCGAGGGCTACGTCGACGTGTTCCGCGCGGCGAAGCGCGGGGACGGTAGGTTGCACGAGCTCGAGAAGCGGGAGTTCGGCTTCGATCACACGGAGGTGGGCGCCCTGGTGGCGCACCACTGGTCGTTGCCCGAGGACGTGGCCAAGGCCATCCGCTACCACCACGGGCCCCGGGAGCGCGTGGCGGAGGATCCGGTGGTGTCGCTGGTGGCGCACGCGAACCTCGTCTGCCACTGGTTGGCGGAGGGGAAGCTGGAGGCGGCGCGGGCCTCGTTGGACGAGGAGACCCTGGGGTGCTTGGGGATCGAAGGAAGCGGGGTGGAGAGCGTGCTGGAGGAGATCCTCGAGGCCCACCAGCAGGCGCTCATCTGATCGCGGCCCCGCGGGCGGCACGCCGCGGGCGCGGCTCCCGTCTGCCGGGGTCGATGCGGGCCCGGAGTCGAGGCAGGCGGAGCGCGACGATCGGGGAGCGCCCAGCCCCCGCCCGCGGGCCCCTTTGAACAATCCGAGGGGCCGGCTCCCCGGGGTTGGGATAGGTTTGGATGAGGGCCTCCCCCCCCTCATCCCCCCCAGCATGGAAGCCCGATCTCTCCTCCTAGCCCTCTGCGAGCGCCACGGAGTCGACCCAGCGCGCGCCGAGAGGCTGCTGCCCCTGGTCCGATGGGCCCTCAAGGGGCCCGAGGAGTCCAAGCAGCGGATCCTGGAGGTCGTCGAGCGGGCCCTTTCCGGTGACCCGGACGCCATCGCCAGCAACCGGGAAGACCTCCTGGCGGCCGCGGACGACGCGATCCTGCTCGCCGTGGCCCGGGTCCTGCACGACTGGACTCCGGAGCAGGCGGTCCTCGACCTGGGTTTCCTGCGGGGCTCGGAGGGCTCCGAGGGCGAGGAGTCGGACTGAGGAGAGGCTCGAGGACCCGGGGGTCGGCAGGGGCCGATTCGAGGCCAGGACCTCCGGGAGCCCGAGTCGAAGCCGGGCCCGCCTCGTGGAGGCGGGCCCGGCCTGTCCAGGAGTCGAAGCGGCGCTGGCGCTAGCGTCCCCGGCCCTGGCGCAGGGCGCGGCGGAGCTCCCGGATCTCCGCGCGCAGGGCCTCGAGCTCGGCCCGCAGCTCCTCGAGCTCGGCGCGGGGGTCGGACTCGAAGGAGTTGTGGAGGTCCGTGGACCGCGAGCGCCACTGGACACGGGGCTGGTCCTTGGCCTTGGGGGCCTTGCCCGCCTTGATCTTCCGCTGGATGACGTGCTGGCCGCCGTCGCCGACCTGCCCGAACCAGAGGTCCTCGCCGCCGTGGGCCTTCCACTGGCCGTCCTGCTCCCACTCGATCTCGTGGGTCTCGCCGTCGTCGGAGAAGAAGAAGCCGCGGGACTTGCCGCCGGTGCCTTGGACCTTGGCGCCGTGGATCCCCCCGGGGAACTGGATGTTCTTGCCGTCGATCACGAAGGACTGGGCTCCTCCGCTCTCGCACTGGATCTCGACGTCGCACTTCACCTCGCAGGAGCTCTGGCAGTCCGCGTCGTCGCGGTCCGAGTCGCACTGGACCTCGCACTCGACCCGGCACTCGCCGGCGCCGCCGCCCTCGCCCAGGACGATGACCTGCTTCCCGCCCTGGGAGTCGATGATCTCGATGCGACCGTCGAGGGTCTTCAGGCCGGCGAGGTGCTTCAGCTCGGCCAGGCCCTGGAGCCCGTGGCCTTCGTGAAGGCCGTGGACGGCGTGCAGGCCCTTCAGCTCCTCGAGGTCGATCTCGCCTCCCTCGCACTCGATCCGGATCGTGCCGTGGAGACCCTCGATCTCGGCGAGGTCCACGCCGATGTCCTTCAGATCGACCTTGCCGACGTGCTCGGAGAGGTCGATCACGTGGGGCTCGTCGCCCTCGAGGAGGATCACGTTCTGGCCGACGTGGTCGTCGCCCTCGTGCTCGTGCCAGGTGTCGTGCTCGTGCTCATGGTCCTCGTCGCCGACGTAGCCGAGGGCCTCGAGCTTCTCGAGGAGCTCGTGCTTCTTCTTCGAGTCCTTGGCCTGCGCCTCGTGGCCCTCCTCGACTTCCTGGACCTCCTCGGGCAGGTCCAGCTCCTCGGAGTCGGCGAGGGTGACGTCGATGTGCTTGCGCCAGCCGTCGCGCTCGACCACCAGCGAGACCTTCTCGCCGATCGCGAAGGAGCGCAGCTGGCCCACGAGGGCCTCGAGGTCGGCGACCTCCTCGCCGTCGACCGAGAGGATGCGGTCACCGGCCTGGACGCCGGCCTTCTCGGCCGGGCCGCCCTCGATGACGGACTCGACCCGGGGACGGCCGCCGCCGTCCGCCAGGAGGACGCCGATCATCCCGCGACCCTCGAGGGTCACGGTGGCGGCGCTGGGCGTCAGGGAGGCGAAGGTGGCGGAGGGCGCCTCGAGGGCGCCGGCGCTCTCCACGATCTCGGAGGCCGAGAACTGGGCCAGGAGTGCGGGGGAGAGGGCCAGGAGGGTGCCGGCAGCGAGGCCGGCCGTCGTGCGGGACGGGGTCATGGCGGGTTCCTTCGGTAGGGGGTCGCGCGCGGATGTCCGGGACGGGGGACGGGGCCCGGGGAGCGATTCGCTGTCCGCGCTCGGCTCCGGAGGCCCGCTTCGCGGACGAATACGACCGCGGTAGTCGGCCGTTGGCCAGTTTGCCTTCGGATCGCTCTCTCGCCGGTGAAAGTTGAGTCAAGGGACTGCCTGGCTTCCGTGTTGACCCCCGGGCTGGGGAGATCATCCCGGGCCGCTCACAGGGGCTCTGCCGCACTCTCCGGCTCGGGCCCCGGCGGTCGCAGGCCCTCGAACCCGCGCAGAACGACCTCAAGCCCTCCTTCGGAAAGGAGTTACGAGCCAGTCCGCCTCCGGGATCCACACGCAAGCCATGCAGTTCCTTGAGTGCAAGGCCCCCGGCTAGCCGCACCTCGGCGGAGGAGGTCGGGCCCCAAGACCCCCTCCCGGAGGTTGGCGCCCATGGAGAGAGTTTCTGGGCGGCGAGGTCCCGAGCGAAGCGGTCTGGCTCCGGGCCTCGAGCCGACCCTCAGCGCCGGCGCCGCTTGCGGGCCGGCTTGGGCTCGAGGGCCACGCTGATCGGCTGGGACTCCCCGGCCTCCCCGATCACGACGGGGACCTCGGCCTTACCCAGCTTCTCGTGCCAGACCCGGGCGACGTACTCCCCCGGGGGCAGCCCGGGGATCTCGAAGGCCCCGTGGACGTCGGTCAGGGCCACGAAGTTGGTGTCCGCGACGAAGACCCAGGCGCTCATCCAGGGGTGGATGTCGCACTTCACCCGGATCGCCTCGGCCTCCTCCACCTTCTGGGAGTAGGAGGACTCCCCCGCCAAGGTCCGGTTGAAGGCCTTGTTCTTGATCGAATAGGTGTGGACGTTGTGGGGCACGTCGTCCGAGTTCTTGTACTCGACGACGGCCCCGACCGGCACGACCACCACGTGACGGTCGAAGCGGCAGCGCAGCTGGTCGAGCACGACCGGCTCCTCGGGCACGACGAGCTCCCGGCCCTCGACGGCGATCGTCACGACGGCGTTCGCGATGCCCTTGTCCTCTCCCACGATCAGGGAGTGGTCGCGCGCGTCGATCGAGCTGCCCTCCTCGACGCAGCCCTTGGACTGGGCCTCGGTGATCGAGAGAGACTTGGCCTCGGGCACCTCACCGTCGAAGACGACGCGACCCGTGGCCCTCCCGGTGACGTCGGGGTCGACCGCAGCTTCCGCGACCGAGTCGGGGGCGAGGACGGCCGGCGCGTCCACCAGGGCGAAGCCCGACAGCGCGAGGGCGCCCAGGAGTCCGGTGATCTTCATGGCGGGCGGGTCGGCGCCGCAACCGAGCTCACCTCAGTTGTCGGCGCGATCGAGATTGTAGAGCCAGTCGATGACGGCGTCGATCTGCTGGGCGTTGCTCGAGTCCGGGAACTGCTCCTGGTACTGGGGCTCGCTCGAGGCGAAGTTGGCGGCCATGGAGGTCCCGGGGTAGATGAGCCCGGGGTTCCAGAGCCAGTCCCGCGTCCAGTCGGGGCGCAGCCGCTCGCGCGTCAGGGCCAGGTCGGGCGCCCAGGCGATGGGCGAGTCCATCTGGGTCGGACCGTCCCCCTGGAACCAGTGGCAGGTGAAGCAGTTGACCCCTTCGAAGGCGACCGCGCGGCCGCGCTCCAGCTCGGCGTGGTAGCTCGGGGCGCGCTGGAGGATCGCCTCGTAGGCGGGGTCCACCGGCGGGCTCGCGCGGAAGTCCATCTCCGCGGCGAGCTGCTCGAGCTTCGGCAGGCTCGCCTCGATGGCGGGGGCCGAGCCGGCCTCGATGGCCTCGACGGTCTCTGCGGAGATCCCGGCGCGCTGCCCCAGCTCCGCGGCCGAGACGGGCTCGGTGTCCGCGATCTGGTTCACGACCTCGGGCCAGGGCAGGCCGCGGCCCTCCAGCTCACGCTTGGGCGTGATCCCGGCGGCCGCGCGCAAGGCGCGGGCGAAGCGCGCAGGGGCCTCCCTCTCCGCCTTGTAGGCGAAGTAGTCCGCGACGGCAGCCGCCTCCTCGGAGGTGATGTTGAACTGCGGCATGTGCACCCGCAGCTGGGGCCGCAGGGTGAAGGGATCGAGCAGGAAGGCGTAGAACCAGCTGCGCTGGAGCTTGGTCCCCTCGTCGATCAGGACCGGCGGCGCGAAGGTCCAGCGCACCTTGAAGTAGTCCTGGTCGTGGTACACGCGGTGCTCGCCGTCCACGTCGGTGACGGCGCCGTCCTCGCCCGCGCTCCAGGAGTAGAACGGCTCGCTGCGCGAGGGGTCGTGCATCTCGATGCCGTTCATGTAGTAGTCGGCCACGACCCGCACGAAGTCCCCGCCGTTGGGCGCCTTCACGTCGACCAGCTGCTCCTTGGTGACGAAGATCGACTCGCCCGGGAGCCCCACGTCGGGTGAGACCTCGAGCAGGCGGAAGCCGAAGTCCTCGACCTCGCCGTACTCCTCCTCGTACTCCGAGACGAAGCCGAGGAAGTCCTCGAGGCTCTCGAGCCGGGGCGGGGTGTTCATCTCCTCGAAGAGCATCGGCTCGGCCGCGACGTCCTGCAGCCCGCCGTCCTCGTCACGGAAGACGATCCGGCCGGGGTCCACGACATGGCAGGCCATGCAGTTGTGCTGGCGCACGACGCGCATGCCGAGGTCCATGGCGGCCTCGCCGGCGCTCTCCTTCATCTCGGCCCGCTCGACCTCGTCGTCGACGAGGCCCACCACGAAGTTCGAGAGCGCGAGGATCTCGCCTTCGTCGAGGCCGAAGTGCGGCATGCGCTGGCGCTCGAGGGGCAGCTTGACCTTCTGCTCGTCGAAGATGCGGGGGTTGGCGAGCTTCTCGGCGAGCCAGTTCTCGCGGTAGTGCTTGAATTCCTCCCGCGTCTCGAGGTCCCAGCCGTGCTCCTCCGCGAGGATCTTGGCCCGGAACTCCCAGGCCAGCTTGTCGACCGTCTTCGAGCCCCAGTTGGTGAGCTCCGTCCCGATCGGGCTGAGGTCCTCGAAGCCGGGGATCTCGTGGCAGGAGAAGCAGCCCTGGTGGGCGATCATGCGCTCGCCGACGGCCTGCAGGAGGTCGGCGTCGCGATCCCAGCGGAAGTCCGGGTTCTCGCCCGCGAAGCGGCTGGCGAGCTCCGTGCGCCCGAGGCGGCTGTAGAGCTCGCGCGCCATCTCCCGCAGCACCTCGGGGTCGTAGCTCGCCTCGGAGAGCTCCCACACCGGCGGAACGTCCCGGAAGATCCCGTCCGGGTCGTCCATGATGTAGGCCGTGATGTCGGCGGCCTCCTCGTCCGAGAGGCCCAGGTCCGGCATGCGGGTCTCGGGCCAGTAGGCCTTCGGGTCCAGGAGCCACTGGTAGAGCCAGTCGCGGTCGAGCTTGGTGGCCACGCCACGCAGGTTGGGGCCGTGCTCGTTCTCCCCGGTGGGCTCGAAGGCCGGGTCGTAGGTCTCGAGGTCCTGTCCGGGGTAGCCCGCGAGGTTGTGGCAGGCGAGGCAGCCGGCCAGGCGGAAGGTCTCCCGCCCGCGCTCGGCGTCCCCGGAGATCGGCATGGGCGGCATCTGCGCCTCGGGGGCCGCCTCCCAGACGTAGGCGGTGATCGAGGCGATGGTGTTCTCCGTCCACTCCTCGCCGTGCATCTCGCGCCCGCGGCCCCACTCGCTGGTCGTGATGACCTCGTCCGGCGCGTAGTTCGAGAGGTGGAAGAGGCGCGGCATGTCCGTGCTCGGACGGAAGTTCGTCGGCTGACTCACCCACGAGTCGACGAAGGTCTTGTCGAGCTTGGCCCGCAGGTTGGCCAGGGTGGGGCCGGGCTTGCGCTTGGTCGGGAACCACTCGACCTTGTGGCAGGCGTAGCAGCCCTTGGCCTCGAAGAGGCGGTAGCCCTCGGTGACCGTCGGCGCGGCCTCCGCGATCAGCTCCATCGAGCCCTTGTGGCACTGGACGCAGCTCGCCTCGATGAAGTCGCTGGACAGCATGGGGTAGTCCCAGTGGTGCTGCTTGTGCCAGTGGTACCCGTCCTGCCAGCGGGCCTCCTGCTCTTCACCCGCGGGCCGGTGGTCGGCGCGGATGAAGTCGAGGGCCTGTCCCGAGCCGCGGTGGCAGATCGTGCAGCCCACCTCGCTGATCGGGTGGGGCGACTTGGCCGTGAGGTAGAGGTCGAGGTTGGGGTGCGTGAGGTAGGGGTGCCCGATCGGCTCGCCGTCGACCTCGAGCTCCGGGGTGAAGCCCGCGCGGTCGATCGCCTCGTGGCAGGTCTGGCACATGTCGATGCGCGCGCCCTTCGTGAAGTTCAGCTCGAAGGAGAGGTCGGCGAGCACCTGCTTCTTGACCTTGTTGCGCGGGTCGACGAAGTCGAGGCCGGGGAAGTCGCGCAGGAGGTTCGCGAGCTTCTCGGGGGCGGTGTCGGGGGCCAGGCGATCGAGCTTGGTCTCGAGCAAGGCCAGGTCGCTCTTGGAGGCCTTCATGGCCGACTCGAGCTCGTCGACCTCGGCCGTGAGCCCCTCGAGCCGGGCCTCGACCTCGTCCACGGCGGCCTGCTTCTGCTCCACGCGGGCCTCGAGGTCGACGAAGCGCTGCGTGTACTCCCGCAGGCGCTCCTCGCCGTACTCGGGCTCGCTCTCGTGGTTGCGGTGCTCCTCGATCAGGTAGCGCTCCCAGGCGAGCTCCTGCTTGGCCTTCTTGGAGTCCTCGACGACGACGAAGAGCTCGCCCTTGGCCTCGTGCAGCTTCTTCTCGGCCGCGGCCACCTCGGCGTGGCGCGCGTCGAGGCGCTCCTCGGCGGCGGCGAGCTCGGCCTCGAGCTCCGCGGCGGTCATCGCCTGGGCCTGCATCTCCTCCGACTCGATGTTGTTGCGCGTGCGAACCTCGTCGATCTTGCGGAACTCGGCCTGGTACTTCTTCCAGGGAGCGTTCCAGTCGTCGATCACCATCCAGACGGTGGCGATGAGGAGGAAGGCGCTCGAGAACAGGAACCAGCGGTTCAGTGTCGAGACCTTGTAGTGGGTGTCGCCGCGATCAGCCATGGCGGGGTGAGACTGCGTGGGGTGGGGAGGGCCGAGTGGGGCGCCTAGCGGGTGCCGAGTGGCGCATCTAGCGGATGGGTCCCAGTCGTCAGATGTTGAAGAACCACTCGGGGATCCCGACGATGTACTTCAGGTTCACCGTCCAGCGCAGGAGCATCTTGATCGGGATCAAGGCGAACCAGAGCAGGAGGTGCATCATCACGTGGTAGCGGATCAGGTGCGTCCGGTCGCCGTTGAAGAGCTTGCGCATCAACGGCTTCTCGAGCGCCTTGGGGACCACCACGAAGAACACGAAGAGCGAGACGAAGCCCGGAAGCTCGCGAATGAGCGGGTTCACGGGCCGGGCCATGTCGAGCAGGCCCGTCCAGAAGTAGGTGGCCAGGTCGACGTTGACCATGGGCTCCAGCTTGTGCAGGTCCCAGTACTCGAAGGGTCCGAAGAAGGACCAGTTGGGGCCCCGCAGGAAGGTCCCCAGGATCACGAAGGAGACCCAGAAGAGGAGGAAGCCGACCCAGAAGAAGGTGACGGCGAACTTGCGCTCTTCGAAGGTGTAGTAGCCGTTCCCCTTCGGGTTCACGTCGATGTAGGGGATGGCGCACAGCCCCACGATGATGAACCCGGGCAGGAGCACCCCGGCGATCCAGGGGTCGAAGTAGACGAGCAGCTCCTGGAGCCCGAGGAAGTACCAGGGGGCCTTCGAGGGGTTGGGCGTGCGCGCCGAGGCCGCGGGCTCCTCGATCGGGGCGGTGATCTCGATCGACCAGACGATCAGCACCGCCGTGAACAGCACGAGGAAGATCAGCTCGGAGTAGACCAGGTCGGGCCAGACGAAGACCCGCTGCTTCCCCATGCTGGCCTCCATCGTGGGCTCCCCCCGCTTGACGCGCTCGTCGTTGTCGTACGCGCGCCGCAGGCTCAGCCAGGAGAAGTAGATCACCGTCGCCAGGAGGATGACGATCGGGACGTTGTCGGGCTTGGTGATGATCCGCCGGAAGTTCGGGTCGCCGAAGGCGAAGACCATGAAGGCCGTCGCGACGGCGAAGAACACGGCGATCACCGAGGTCTTCGTGAAGAACGCCCGGAAGCGCAGCACGAGGAAGATCGCGAGCGTGAACTCGATGAAGTACAGCGTCGGCGACGTCAGGTAGTCGACGAGGTTCTTGATGTCTTGACCCATGGGGATTCCTGTCGAGCTCCTGGTGCCTTAGAGCGGGCCGGAGATGCCGCCGTCCTTGCGGACGCGCCAGAAGTGGATGGCCATCAGGGTCGCGGCCGCGAGGGGGATCCCCACGCAGTGCAGCACGTAGAAGCGCAGGAGCGCCCCCTCCCCCACGAAGCGCCCGGCGAGCAGGCCGAAGCGCACGTCGTCACCCGCGTGGATGAACTCCAGGCCCCCGAAGCTGAGCAGCGCGGCGCCGGGACCCTCGTGACCGAGGACGGGCGTCGCGCGGGCCATGTTCGTACCCACCGTGATCGCCCAGACGGCGAGCTGGTCCCAGGGGAGCAGGTAGCCCGTGAAGGACAGGAGCAGGGTGAGCACGAGCAGGATCACCCCGACGTTCCAGTTGAACTCCCGCGGCGCCTTGTACGAGCCGGTCAGGAACACCCGGTACATGTGCAGCCAGACGCTGATCACCATCAGGTGCGCGGACCAGCGGTGCAGCTCGCGCATGATCCCCAGGGGGACGTTCTCGCGCAGGGCGAAGATGTCCTGGTAGGCCAGCTCCGCGGTCGGCCGGTAGTAGAACATCAGGAGCAGCCCGGTGATCGTCTCCACCAGGAACAGGAAGAAGGTCACCCCTCCCATGCACCAGGTGTAGGAGAGCTGGATCCCGCTGCGGCGCACCTTGACCGGGTGCAGGTGCAGGAAGAAGTTCGACAGCACCGCCAGCGTCCGGTTGCGCGGTGTGTCGGGGTACCCGTGGCGGAAGATCGAGCGCCAGATCTGGCTCCCACGGATGTAGTCGAAGACTCTGTTCATCGAGGACGGGGGATCGCTTCGCTCCCGAAGGACTGTCGCGGCTGGGGGTTCGTTGGGCAGCGGAGGAGGACCCGGCGGCGCGGTCCGCTCACGCTCGACCGCAGGGGCTCCTTGTGGGGTTGTGGGGTCGCTCCGGGTCGCGGGTCGCGGCTCAGGCCGTGAACTCGAGGTAGGAGCCGTCGAGACCCCACTGACCCTTCTCTTCCTGGAACTTGGTGTTCTTGTCGATGAGGATCTGACCGTCCTCCGCCAGCGTCACCTTGTAGCGCTCGAGGGGCCGGGGCGCGGGGCCCTCGATGTTGATGCCCGAGCGCACGAAGCCCGAGCCGTGGCAGGGGCACTTGAACTTGTCGTCCGCGGGCAGGTAGTTCGGCGTGCAGCCCAGGTGCGTGCAGACGGTCGAGAGGACGAAGAAGCCGCCCTCCTCGCGCACGATCCAGACCCCGTAGGCGGCCTTGAAGCGCTCGTCGACCCCGATCGAGAAGTCCGCCGGGAAGCCGGCCTTGAACTCCTGCGGCGGCTCGTAGAGCACGTTCGGGAACAGGAAGCGCACGCAGGCGCCCAGCATGCCCGCGGAGGCCAGGCCGAAGGCCGTCCAGGCCACGGCCAGTGCGGACAGGAAGCCGCGCCGGGAGACCTCGCCGCGCAGGGGGGCGGCGACCAGCTCCGGCTCGGATCTTTCGGATTCGGACATCGAGTGAAGGGTGGGCTGTGGCCGGCCTCGACGGGGAAGGGGGGCGCTCGGCGCCGGCGGTGCGGACCGCTCGGGGACCGCCACCGGGCTCGTGGGCCCGGAAAATCGGTCCTTCAATACGCCCAGTGGCCGACCACGGGGCCAGCAGGATGCAGTCGAGCCTCCCCCCTTGCAAGCCCATCCGGGGCGCTTCTTGGCGTGCGCGCGGTCTTTTCGGCGGCCCTCCGCCGGCGGACTCCCGAGCTACTCGGCGCCCCAGCGCTCGAGGGCGTCGAGGAGCTCCCCGCGGAACTCGAGGTCGGGGTCCTCGCGCCAGGCCAGGACGGCCTCGCGGTCGGCGGGCCGGCCGAGCTTGCGCAGGGCCTCGAGCCCCTTGCGGCGACTCTGGCTGACGATCTCCCCCGAGCGGAAGCGGCGCCGGTCGGCCTCGTTCTCGGCCCGGTAGACCTCCGGATCGAGCAGGCTCAGGAGCACCCCCGCCCCGGCGGGGTCGCCCAGCTTCGCCAGGGAGATGGCCGCGTTGGCACGAACTTCCAATTCGGGGTCGCGGGTCAGCCCCTCCAGGGCGGGCCGGACGGCCTCCCCGGGCAGCTTCTGGAGCACGATGGCCACGATCGACCGCAGGCCGCCGTCGGGGTGGTCGGCGAAGCCCAGCACGGCCGGGGTCGCCCGGGGGTCCCCCGAGGTGCCCAGGCTCACCAGGACCTGGAAGCGCAGCTGGGCGTCCTCGTCCTCGGAGTCCGGCAGCTCGAGGAGCTCGACGAGGTGCGGCACCCCCTGCTCGTCCCCGAGCTGGGCCTGCAGGGATGCCAGCACGAAGCGCACGGTCGGGTCGCCCTCGGAGGTGGCCGCGTAGGCCTCCCGCACGCGCGCCCCGAGGTCCTCGGGCACGGGCCAGGGGACCTCCTCCCCGTCGAGCAGGGCCCGGCTGTTGGAGGCGATCTTCTGGCTCAGGCTGAAGGCCGCCTGGGTGCGCTCGTTCGCGCCGCCCGAGACGAGCACGCGCAGGTTCTCGTCGATCGAGGGCTCGCTGCCGCCGATCCCGCCGAAGGCGAGGAAGACGAGCACCAGCACGACGACGATCATCCCCGGCACCACGACCAGGGGCATCCAGAGGTTGCGGTAGGGCGCCTCGGCCTCCGGCAGCGGCTCGTTCGACTCGGGCGCGGGCTCGGAGCTGGCCATGGTCACGGCCTCAGAGGGGGAAGTCCGAGAGGCGCGCGGCGACGGGCAGCTCCCCCACCAGGGGCCGCACGTAGTCGAGGAAGGAGGGGTCCACGTCGTTCGTGCCGGCGAGGAAGCCCTCTTCCATGTCGCGCGTCTCCTTGGCGACGTTCTGGAGCTCGGTCAGCTCGAAGCTGGCCTCGTACTCCCCGACCGCGCCGTGGCGCTGGATGAAGACCGAGCCGTGGGGCGCCTCACCCTCGGTCGCCGCGCGCGCCGCGCGTCGGCCGACCTCGCGGGCTTCGTGAGCGTCGACCTCGGAGGCGTAGCCCGCGAAGGACCGCTGCAGGTAGCCGAAGGTGTCGGCGCGCACGCGCAGATCCTGGCCGAGCCCTTCCTTGACCTTGGCCGCCAGGAAGTCTCCCAGAGCGCCGGAGCCCGAGAGCTGCACGTTCCCGTGGGAGTCGACCTCGCCGCTCTTCAAGATCAGCTCGCCGCCGGGCCCGTGAATGCCCTCGGAGACCGCGACCAGGCAGCGCCCGTGCTTCTTGAAGCAGGCGTCCACGTCGCCGAGGAAACCGTCGATCGTGAAGTCCCGCTCGGGCAGGTAGATCAGGTGCGGTCCATCGTCCGGCGCCGTCCGCGCCAGCGCGCTGGCCGCCGTCAGCCAGCCCGCGTGCCGCCCCATGACGACGTCGATCTTGATCCCGGGCAGGCTGCGGTTGTCCTGGTTGTCCCCCATGAAGGCCGAGGCGACGAACTTGGCCGCCGAGCCGTAACCCGGGCAGTGGTCGGTGACCCTGAGGTCGTTGTCGATCGTCTTGGGGACGTGGAAGAGTCGCACGTCGTAGTTCGCGGCCACCGCCACCTCGTTGAGGATGTGGGCCGTCTCCGCCGAGTCGTTGCCGCCGATGTAGAAGAAGTAGCGCACGTCGTGGCGCTGGAAGGCCTCGAGCACGCGCTCGCACTCTTCCCGCGTCGGCTTCTTGCGCACGCTGCGCAGGGCCGCGCAGGGCGTCTTCGCGACGGCTTCCAGGGTCTCCCTGGACTCCTTCCCGACGTCGATCAGCCGGTCCTCGAGGATCCCGCGGATGCCGTGCACGGCCCCCAGGACGCGCTTGACCTGCGGGCTCGCGACGCAGGTCTCGATCAGCCCGACCAGGCTCTGGTTGATGACGCAGGTGGGCCCGCCGGACTGGCCGATCAGGGCGTTGCCCGCGGGGGGAGAGGTGCTCGACATGGCGCTCGTGGAGGGGCGTTCGGGGAGGGGGTCTCGAGGGGGTTTCCGCGCCCGCGGGGCCCGGCCGGGGGGCGCGGACCCGGCACGGTATCAGACCCGCCCGGAGGGCTCCACCGGACGCTTGCCTTCGCCCTCCCGACTGCTAGACTCCCCGCCCCTCGGAAGCGAGGACGAGCGGGCACGCTCCGGCGCCGACGCCCGCTGACAACCCGACCAGGTGCCCGGGTGGCGGAATTGGCAGACGCGCTAGACTAAGGATCTAGTGGGAGTTAAATCCCGTGCTGGTTCGATTCCAGTTCCGGGCACCATTCCAACGCCGCGGGGCGCGATTCCAGAGGGGTCGCGCCCTGCGGTGCTTTCGGGGCGACTCAGTCGGCCGGCTCCGCGCCCAGCGTGAAGGACTCGAGCGCGACCTCGACCAGCTCGTCCTCGCCCTCGACGACGCGCAGGAAGCGGTTCACCTCGACGCCCTCGAAGACCTGGGTGAGGTCCGTCGTCGGCCAGTAGATCTCGAGACGCTCGACGAGGTCGGCGCGGCCGAGCCCGATCGTCTGCCGCAGGGGGCTGGCGCCGAAGCTACCGCCGGAGTTCACGTGCTTGTAGATGCTGCGCGGCTCGCCGTCCTCGACGACGTCCGCGCGGATCCTGGCCCCGATGGCCGAGCGGTTGGAGCGCACGCCGACGAGCTGGAGGCACAGCCAGCGGTTGCCGAAGCCGGGGTTCTCGAAGAGCAGGTCGGAGAAGGCGTCGCCGGCGTAGACGCCCCCCATCTGCTCGAAGACGTCCTGGTCGCCGTCGTTGTCGAGGTCGGCGAAGGCCACGGCGTGCCCCTTCTGCAGGTGGCCGAAGCCGCCCGCCACGGTGACGTCCGCGAAGCGCTCCCCGCCGACGTTGCGGTACATGACGTTGGGCATCAGGGCCTCGAGACTCGGGTAGCCCGTGCCGAGGTAGAAGTCGAGGTAGCCGTCGTTGTCGAGGTCGCCGAAGTTGCACCCCATCGGGAAGGCCAGACGCGTCAGGCCGCGGGCCTCGGCCACGTCCTGGAAGCCGCCCTCGCCGTCGCCGCGGTAGAGGCGCGGGGCCTCCGCCTCGTGGGGCAGACCGAGGTAGCTGGCCGCGAGGGCCTCGAGTGCGGGGGGCAGCCCCAGGTAGCTCGGCACGTAGAGGTCGAGGGCGCCGTCGTTGTCGAAGTCCCAGAACCAGACCGGGAAGCTGTTGCGAGGCATGTTGACGCCGGACGAAGCCGCGACGTCGTCGAAGGTGCCGTCGCCGCGGTTGTGGAAGAGGCGATTCGCGCCCCCGAGGGTGGAGACGTAGAGGTCGGGGAAGCGATCCCCGTCGTAGTCCCCCCAGATCACCCCCTTGGCGAAGCCCAGGTGCCGGACGCCCGCCGAGCGCGCCACTTCCGTGAAGGTCCCGTCGCCCTCGTTGCGGAAGAGCTGGCACGCGGACTCGAAGGGATAGTGCGGCTCGTGTTCGTTGCCGACGTAGAGGTCCACGTCCCCGTCGTTGTCGTAGTCGGCCCAGGACGCGGTCTGGGACGGGTAGTGGTGCTCGCCGAGCCCCGCGGCGTAGGTCACGTCGACGAAGCGGCCGTCGCCCTCGTTGCGCAGCAGGGAATTCGGGTGCTGCCCGAGCGGGCCCAGCCAGGCGCCACGGATGATGAAGACGTCGACGTCGCCGTCGTTGTCGTAGTCCGCCTGGACCATGTTCAGCCCGCCGAGCATGCCGCTCAGGCCGGCTGCCTCGGTGCGATCGCTGAAGCTGCCGTCGCCGTTGTTGCGGAAGAGGTGCACCTCGCCGCTGGGGTCGAAGGTCGACGTGAGGACGTCCAGGTCCCCGTCCCCGTCGAGGTCGTCCGTGATCACGCCCCCGGCGTGGTTGAAGGTGTCCAGGCCCGTACTCGCGGCCACGTTGGGGAAGCGCGGGAAGTCCTCGTCGGAGGCGAAGACCTCGGGGCCGATCCGGTGCTCGGCCGGGACCTGCTCCGGGTACTGGCCGAGGGTCATGTGCGCGATGTTCAGCAGCCAGCGCGCCCGCAGGTGCTGCCCGTCGGTCCTCTCGAGGATCTCGCTGAAGCACTCGATGGCCCGACTCGAGCCCTCGGTCTTGCTGTGGATCCCCTCGCCTCGGATGGGCAAGAGGCAGCTGTCGGGCGTGTTCTGCCGGCAGCAGTTCTCCGTCTCGCCGAGGCGCATGGACGCCAGCCCGAGCCGAAAGACCGTCTCGACGACGTCGGCGGGCCGCATCGACGCCTCGAGGCCCATGGCCTCCTCGTAGACGGCCTCGAGATGCTCGATCGCTTCCGTCTCGTTGCCCAGGTGCAGCTCGCTCCGGCCGAGCTGGGCTCGCACGATGAAGCGCGTCATCTCGTCGGCGTCCTCGGGCAACTCCGCGAGAGCGCGCCGCGCCTCGCGGGCGGCGCCGTCCCCCATCCACGGATGCTCCGTCGCCAAGAGTTCCGCGATCTCGCGGAGCTGCGCCCGCATGCGCGGCGTGTCGGAGGCGGTCCGTGGGTACGGCTCGGGACACGCGACGAGCACGATCCCGGCCAGCGCTAGCAGGCCGCGGGCCCCGAGCCCGAGCCCAGGGCGGCGAGCCCGGCGCGCTCCCCCCACGGGGCCGGTGGACCGGCTCGGTTCCGACTGCTTCCGCTCTTCCATGCTCATGCTCGACGCCTCCCCGCGTCGCGTGGGTCGCGAGGGCGATCCAGGCGCCTCGGCGGCATCCCCACGATAGCGGGCGCGACTCGTCCGCGGCCGATTCGCCGCGCTTATCGATCCCCATCGAGGCAGTAGGGGACCGGCGCCCCCCGCCCGGCGCTACCCTCGTCGCGTTCGAAGACTCCCGACCGCACATCACGCCATGAAGCTCTGCACGACCCTCGCCCTCCTCTCCTTCCTCGCCTCCCCCACCGAACCCGATCCGGCCCCCGGCGACGTCCTCGCCTGCGTGCCCGAGGGGTGTCACCAGCTCGCGTACTGCGAGGACTTCGCCGGCCTGCGCTCGCGGGCGGACCGCAACGACTGGGTCGGGCTCCTGCGCGACGAGAACGGCGCGCTGCTCCTCGGCGAGCTCGAGCAGGCCTACCGCGAGGGAACCCAGCTCGAGCTGGACGACCTCCTGCCGATCGCGAGCGAGCTGCGGGGCGAGGGCGTGTTCTTCCTCGTGCCGGGGGCGGCCTGCTTCTTCACGGCGGCCGAGGCGCCGCGAGACGGCGTGCGCGCGGCCCTCGCGGGCTGGCTGCCCGACCCGGGACCCGGAGGAGCGCGGAACGAGATCGAGCTGGGCGTGGCGCGGGCCGAGGTCGTCGCGTGGCCGGCGAGCGCGAGCGGCAACGGCGGACGCACGGGGCACTTCGCCGCCCTCGTCGAGCACCCGCGATTCCTGGGCCTCGTCTCGGCGGACGACCTGGAGGTCTTGACCGCGACCCTCGAGTCGGTGGTGCCGCGTCTGGACGGCGCCGAGCCCAGCTCGGTCGTGCGCGGCTTCCAGGCCGCGCGAGCCACGGCGCAGCGCGGTGGCGTCGAGCTCTTCCTCGACTTCAGCCCCTACGGCGGCGACGCCGAGCGCCTGCTCGAGCGCAGCGCGGGCGGCGCCCTGCCGGACCCGGCCGGCATGCTGGGGCTCGAGGAGGGGACTTGGCTGCACGCACGCATCGACGTGCAACCGGGCCGGCGCATCGACGCGACGGGCTTCCTGAACGTGCCGAAGGGGACCCTCGCCGCCCAGCTGGCCGACACCTTCGGGGCCCTGCCCGCCGACCTGGGCGACCGCCTACCGCGCGGGATCGTCGCGCTGTGGGCCCTCGAGTGGGACATGGCGGACTTCTACCGCGTCGCCCGGGAGGCCTTCGTCGAGCGTCATGGCGAAGACGGCTTCGCGACGGTCGACGGCGGCGTCGGAGTCGTGGAGGCGATGACGGGCGTCGACCCGCTGGTCGAGCTCATCGGGAACCTCGACGGCACGCTTGCGCTCTACTTCACGGAGCCCGATCGCAGCATTCCGGGCGACGAGCGCTACATCGCGTCCATCGGCGGACTCCTGGGACTCTCGAACGGCGAGGGCTTCCTCGACGCCTTCGAGCGGCTGATCGACTCGACGATGGAGTCGGCCTTCGACTACGACGAGGTCGCGGGGGCCGAGATCTACACCTTCCACGACGAGGACTGGGACTGGCTCTTGGACGAGGAGGGCGAGCCCGTGGCCCCCGGTGGGGTCGCCCTCCTGCCGCGGGAGTTCGTGGCCGCGGTCACGGGCGGCGTCCTGGCCCGGCAGCTGCGGGCCCTGCGGCAGGAGCCCGACTCGAGCCTCGCCTCGGACGCCCGGCTGGGGAGCACGCTCCCCGATGGACGCGGCGCGACCTTCTTCTCCTGCGTCGACCTCGCCTGGCTGCACGAGGCGGCGGACCTCGAGGGCGGGCGCGGGCCGCGCAGCGACACGCCCGACGACGACGAGGCAGCCGTCGCCGGGGCCTCCCTGCGCGAGCACATCGACGCGCGCCTCGTCAGCCAGGTGCGCCGCACGGAGGCCGGCTTCGACTTCTCGATCGAGGTGCGCTGAGGCATCGAAAGGGGGGCGCCGTATACTCTCCGCCCATGGCGACCCCCCTGACGATCTACGGCTTCGAGACCTCCAACAACATGAAGGTGCGGGTGGCCCTGGGCTACAAGCGCCTGCCCTACCGCTTCGAGACGGTCGACCCGGCGGACCGGGCGCGCATCCGGGAGCTCTCGGGTCAGAACCTCACGCCGGTGATGGTGCACGGCGACCGAGTGCTCTTCGACTCGGCAGCCATCCTGCGCTACCTCGACGCGAACTACCCCGAGACGCCGCGGCTCTTCGGCAACACCCGGGAGGCCCAGATCCGCATCGAGGAGTGGGAGGCCTTCGGGCGCTTCGAGCTCGCGGCCCCGATGATGGAGGTCGTCTTGACGCGCGTCGGCGGCGGCACGGTCGGCGAGGAGCAACAGGCGGCCTGCCAGGCGCGCTTCGAGGCCGCCGTGGGGCGCGTGATCGAGGGTCGGGGGGAAGGCCCTTGGCTCGTGGGCGACACGATGACGGCCGCGGACATCACCGTCGCCGCACCCCTCTTCCGCATCCGCGAGTCGGAGCTCTTCCGCTTCCCCGCGGGCAGCGAGGTGCTCGACCTCTTCATCGAGAGCGTGATGGCCTACGACGGCGACGCGCGGCAGGCCTAGTCCTTCGCTCGAACCGCGGGGCTAACGCACGCCCTCGCCAGCGCCATCGGGCCCTCCGATCCGCCCCAGCGGGTGGTACATGACCAGGATCGAGGAGAGCGGCGGATAGGAGAGCGTGACGCGGTAGCCCTGGAATTCCTCGAGGGGCGCGCCGATGCGCTCGCAGGTACGGTGCAAGAGCTGCGCGTAGCGCGGGAAGTGCGGTGTCGCGAAGCCCGCGGGCGAGCTCCCCAGGGGCTGCACCGTCGACGGCGCCGGGAGCAGGAGCCGGGGATCGCCGGAGAGGGGGAAGGCCGGGGTCGCCCCCCCGGGAGCGTAGGTCGCCTGGAGGGGCGGCAGCTCGAACGGCAAGGAGCGGTGCACCAAGAGGTCGAACTGCAGCATCTCCACGGGGGTGTCCACCCGGCAGTAGTGCTCGCCCCGCGAGTCCGGGTCCTCGTGGACACTGGGGACTTCGTCGCGCTGGAGGTAGCCGTAGGTGAGGTCCACGGCGGCGGTCCTGCCCACGGGGCCTTCGCAGATCTCGTAGGTGCGCGTGTCGCCTTGCCGATGAGTGCGGGTCGCGGGGAGCGGTCGGGAGCAGAACTCGCGCACGAGCGGCGCGCCATCCGGCTCCTCCTCCGCGTCGGGATCGATCGGCGTCAGGGGCGCCTCGGGGAGCTCGACGTTCTGACTCAGGTGCAGTTGACGGAGGAGCGGCCAGCTCACCGTGGGACGAAGGCGCCGAAAGCCGAGCAGCCCTCCCACCACCGTCAGGTCCGCGCGCCCTTCGCGGCCGCGTGTCGGCGAGATCGCCTTGAGGGTGAACAAGAGCCGCGCCTGCACTCCCCAGATGACGCTGTTGCCCTGATAAGCCATGCGCCGCTGCGGTTCGAGTTGGCTCGCGTGGACGCCCTCGGGACGGGTAGAGCCCACGTAGAGCTCGAGGTTCCCGCGATCGCCCACGTGGAGCTCGATCATCGACTCGAAGCCCTCGAAGGCCGCGCGCACCTGGGCGAGCACCTCGGGGTGGACCCCGCGTCGCTCGACGGCCCGCAACAGGATCCCGAGCCCCTGTCGACCCGGCACGTGCTGCGCTACTCCGTAGGAGTCCGTCGAGTTGATGAGCTTGCAGACCTTCCAGGCGAGGTTCTTGTTGATCCCGCAGTGACGCGAGAGCTCCTGCGGCTGGCTCGGGTCCTCCTCCAACGCGACGAGCAGCTCGGTCAGCGCGCCCCGCAGGCGATTCATCGCCTGCTCGAAGTCGCGCGGGAAGGTCGAGGAGCTCGACACGCGGGTCGGGGTCGTCACGGACGCTTCGGGAATGGGAGAGCGGCGATCGAGCTCGGGACGGGCGTCGGAGCTGAGCCGATGCCGGGCCCGGTAGGACTCTCGATCTGAAAGGGCCGCCTCCAGACTAGCCGGACAGATTTTCCCTGGGGAATCTTGTGGGGCATCGGGGCCGGGCTAAAAAGGGCCGGGATCGGCCCGGTGGCTCTGGCCGGCCGGTCCTGACCGGTTCTCTTCGGGGTATCCGGTCTATTCCCCCCGCGGCGGGTGGCCCTCGTGGCTGCCCGCCGCCTTCGGGGGAGCGGCCCGGGAATCGGAGAGGGTCGAGAGCACGCGCACGGACCGCCGTCCCCCCTGGGGCGTTGCAGGCGACCTTCGGCTCGTCCGCTCCCTCCCCCGACGCCCCAGGGAGCACAGGGACCCCGCCGGTCGAGCCCCTCACGCGATCGAGCCGCGGGCTCCTGCCGGCGGCCGCTATCCCTCAGAGGAGCGAGACCGCGACGGCGTCGCTCAGGTTGAAGCCCGAGGGACCCCCGGCCTGGTCGCGGTACCAGTACTGGAAGGACCAGGTCGATCCGGGGAGGAGGAGCCCGGCCGCGGGCGGTTGGCTCAGCAGGAGCTTGCGCAGTCGATTCCCGTCCGGATCGGACTGCAGGGGCGGCGGCAGGCGGCGCAGGCTCCCGGTGGCGCAGAGGAAGCCCTCCCCGAGGGGCAGCTGGGTCGGGTTCGAGGCGAAGAAGAAGAGCCCGAAGGTCTGGGGCGGTGCTCCCTGCACGAGCAGGTGCAGGTCGTCGGCGGCGACCACGGGACTGCCGACCGCCTTGATGTTCGCTCCCGCCCCGACGGAATTGGGCGCGGCGGTGCAGTGGGCGCTCCCCACCGACAGCGGCGCCGCGTTCAGGTCGAAGACGCGGTCGAAGCAGACGAGCCCGTTCATCGAGATCGCCAGGTCGATGACGGGGAAGGAACTGCCGCCGATCTGGAGGCCGCTGTCGAAGGCCTGGGCCGGCTCGCCGTCGATCGAGAGGTCGAGCTGGAGGCGCTGGGAGAGGGCGAACTGGCCGCCGATCGAGTAGCTGCCGGAGCCGCTGACCGCGAGGGGTCCCTGGGGCGTGCCGATCGTCCAGGCGACCTGGTCCACGAGGTAGTGGTCGAAGCCGTCGGGCGTGGCGCTGTCGTAGGTCAGCTCGAAGACGCCGCCGAGGTTCTCGAAGAGCGTCAGCGGACAGTCGCAGGGTTCGTAGCAGCCCTGGACGTAGTCGCTCGTCGCGTGGAGCTCGTAGGTCACCGACTGCGCCGCCGCGGGCGGGCAGAGGATCCACAGCGGGGTGAGGGGAGCGAGGCGGACGAGGAGTCGGAAGGCTTGCATGGGTCGACCTCCTTTGGCCCCGGTCGCGGGTCGTTCGGGGCCCGGGTTTCCGGGTGTGCCTGCGGGATCGCCCCCGATCCTAGCAGTTCGTGGTAGAAGTGCTTTCGGTGCGGATAGATCGGCATCCGCTTTGGATCGGCAACCGAGACCGCAGGCGAATCGGTGGATTCGTCGAGGATCGCAGGTGTCGATCCGGAGCGGAGGACGGCGGTCCGCATCGGAATGAATCCTGCCACGGGCTGCTCGCCCGGCTCTGCCTCACTCTTCGAGCGGCACCACCAGGCGCAGGGCGACGTCCAGGCTGCGGTCGTCGGCGGCGATCGTCAGCAGGCCCGCGCGCACGGCGCCGAGGTAGGCGAGCTTGCGCTCGTAGCCATCGACGAGGGCGGGGATCTGGGTCCGACGGATCTCCTGGTCGATCTCCTCGATGCGAGCGTCGACCGCCTTCTCGAAGTCCCCCGCCTCCATCGGGGAGAGCTCCTGCCGCTGCTTCCCGGCGTAGTCCTCGCGCAGGATCTTGTCCTCGACCCGCGCGCGCTCGTAGCCCCAGTCGATCTCGATGCCGTCCTCCGCCCAGCGCTGGACGGATTTGCGCAGGGTGGGCAAGGAGGCCCGCGGGTTGAGCCACACGGCGAGGTTTGCGCCCTTCTCCGAGGAGCGTGCGAGGGCCGCGAAGTCCGGCCGCTCGGAGAGACGCGGGTGGGTCGGCGCGCCCTGGGTGAAGGTCTTGCGCACGTGGTTGTACATCAGGATCGAGTTCGTGACCGTCACGACCTCCTGCGTCGTGCCGGCGGCGATCACGCCCGTGCCGTCCACGTGGGGCGTCCAGTACTCGTTGAAGCTGTATCCCCCGACCTTGTTGGAGTAGAAGCCCGAGGTCCCCGGCTCGCGGCCCTGCAGCCCGATGCTTGCGCCCATCATGCCGATCGTGTGGCGCAGCTCGTCGATCTTCTCCCCCCCGCCCTCGGCCAGGAAGGCGACGAAGGCCACCGCCGGGACCGGCTCGTCGTTGTGGGGCGGGCCGGTGGGGTCGTCCGGGTAGTCGTTCTCCCGGATCATGAGGATGCAGTGGTCGAGGAGCGCGGAGTCGACCTCGTCGATCAACTCGCCCAGGTCGCGGTACTTGCCCGTGGCCTGGAAGCGCTCCTCGACGAGGCTGCGCGTGGCCGGCTCCATGGAGTTGAAGACCTGGTGCAGGAGGTCCCCCATGTCGCACTTGAAGTACAGGAAGAGGCTCACGTCCTTCGGCGCGAAGACGGCGTACTTGTCGACGAGGTCCTCGCCGCTGACCGCGCGCTTCTTGTAGGTCCGCATCTGGAGCGGCGTCATCAGCTCGCTCGAGAGCTTCGCGTGCAGGTCGAGGCTCAAGCCGTCGTCGATGCCGAGGATCCCCACCAGGCGGTTGAGGGCCCCCACCTGGAAGAACTTGGAGGCCAGCGAGGGCAAGAGGTCCGGGCTATTCGGGTCGGGCCAGGCGCCGGTCAGCTGCAGGGTCTCCATCAGGGCCCGGCTGTTGACGAAGAGCTCGATCTCGTCCGCGGCGTCGTTGCGGTCCGCCATGCGGATCCGGTCGTGGTAGGTCGCGCCCGCGAAGAAGGAGCCCTCGAACTGCCGGGCCTCGAGGTCGATGGCGCGCACGACGAGCTCGGCCGAGCTCGAGACGACGCCGGCGTCGAGGATGCGCGCCACGTGCAGCGGCGCCTGGAGCGGGCCCCCGCTCAAGGTCACGTAGCCCTCGTTCTCCGTGGTCTGGATGCCCTGGGCGTCGAGGCCGATCAGGCCGGGGTAGGAGAGCAGGGAGATCGCCAGCTTGCCCGTCGTCGAGAGGGTGCCGTAGGCGGCCCACTCGGCCTGCTCGAGCCCGCCGGGCCGCAGGTAGCCCGCCAGGGCGAGGTCGCGACCGCCGAAGACCGAGAGCAGGTCGACCCCCGCCGGCAGCTGCTCGAGCTCGGCCTCGATGCGTTGCATCAGCTCGTCGTAGCCGAGGGAGGCCGAGAGCGTCTCGCACTCGGGAGAGTCGGCCCAGGTCTCCCAGGCCGGGTGCGCCTCGAGCTCGTCCATCACCGCCAGCCGCGGGAAGGAGTCGAACTCCTCCCCCAGTCGGGCGCGGGCCACGAAGAAGTCCACGCGGTCGTCCACCAAGGCCGAAACGTCCACCCCGAGGCCCGACTCGAAGGGCGAGAAGAAGAAGGTCGAGAAGGCGAAGTAGCCCGCGAAGAGGACGACGGCCAGGATCGTGAGCAGGATGCGCAGCAGGCGGGACTTGCGGCTCATCGGCGGAAGGAGTGGTCGGCGGAGTGAAGGGGGCGAGACGGGAGCGGCGCGATTCTCACGCGCGGGAGGCGGCGAGTCTGCCCCCCGGGGCGAATTCTGTCTCGACGGCCCGCCGGGGCCGAACTTCCCGGGGAGTCGCGATTGCCGCCCTGGAGGTCGCTTGACCGGGCCTCCCCGCGACCGAGAATGCCCCCATGCGAATCAACGAGCGCGTGGACCGGATCCCCCTCTCCCAGACCCTGGCGCTCGACGCCCGGGCCAAGGAGTTCGTGGCCGCCGGCCGGGACGTCGTGAACATGACCGCGGGCGAGCCGGACTTCGACTCCCCCCTGCAGGTGCGCGAGGCCGCCAAGGCCACCATCGACGGCGGCCGAGTTCGCTACACGCCGGCGCCCGGGCGGCTGCAGCTGCGCCAGGCCATCGCCGACTACCTGAGCCGCACCCGCGGCGTCCCCTACACGCCCCAGGAGGTGACAGTCTGCCACAGCGGCAAGCACGCCCTCTCGGGCGTCCTCCTGAGCCTCGTCCACGAGGGCGACGAGGTCCTGCTGCTCGCGCCCGCCTGGGTCAGCTACGTCGAGCAAGTGCGCTTCGCCGAGGGCACGCCCGTGCTCGTCCCGCCGCGCCCGGACATGGGGGTCGACTTCGACGCCCTCGAGGCCGCGATCGGGCCACGCACCCGCGGCCTGATGCTGAACTCGCCCAACAACCCCAGCGGCTACGTGTGCACGGCCGACGAGCTCGCGCGCCTCGCGGACTTCGCCCGCCGCCACGACCTGTGGGTGCTCTCGGACGAGATCTACGGGCGCCTGGTGTACGACGACGAGCCCTACCGCAGCCTCGTGCAACAGGGCGACGACGCCCGGGCGCGGACGGTGATCGTCGACGGCGCGAGCAAGACCTGGTCCATGACCGGCTACCGCATCGGCTTCCTGGCGGGGCCGCCGAATCTCGCCGCCGCGGTCGGCCGCCTGCACTCCCAGCTCGCCGGCGCCCCGAACGCCGTAGGGCAGGAGGCCTTCGAGGCCGCCCTCACGAGCGAGGCCCCCGAGATCGAGGGGATGCTGAAAGCCTTCGACGAGCGCCGGCGGCGCATCGTCCAGGGCCTGCGCGAGATCGGATTGCGCACGCCTTTCCCCGGGGGTGCCTTCTACGTCTTCCCCGCCATCGACGAGGTCTGGCCCGGCGGCGACAGTGCCGCCTTCTGTGAGGCCTTGCTCGAGCAGGAGGGCGTCGCCGCCGTGCCCGGGTCGGCCTTCGGTGTCGAGGGCCACGTCCGTTTCAGCTACGCCACCTCGATGGAGCAGATCGAGAAGGGCCTCGAGCGCCTGGGGCGCTTCCTGAGCGTCCGCAAGGGCTGATTCTCCCCTGAACGACGGCCTTTTCGGCCCGCGGCTTCAGGCCGCGGCCCGCCCTGGACGAAGGGCGGCACGGGGCGCGGGACGCGGGAAGTTCCGGGCGCCGGGAAGGCGAACTTGGTCCAGGTCTATGGCTCGACCGCACCCTCGGTGCGAATCCTCGGCGTGCGGGAGGAGTGCTTCCATCTCGCGCTCGGTCTGCTCCTGGCGCCGCTCCTGACCCTCACGCCCCTCCTGCAGCTCGTCGGCTGGTACTTCCGGGCCCTCGTGCACGAGATGGGGCACGCGGCGGCCGCCTGGCTGACCGGCGTCCCCGCGGTGCCGGCCCTCGCGCTCACCGCCGAGGCGGGCACGATGCACGGGGAGCAGCACCTCGCGATCGTCTTCATCGCCTGGGCCCTCGTCCTGACCTGGGTCTGGCGGCGCGCGGAGTCGCGGGCACGCCTGGTCTTCCTGGGGATCTTCGCGGTGCTCTTCCCGGTGCTCTGCTTCACCGGCCTGCGGGAGGGCTGGCACCTGGTCAGCGGACACCTCGGCGAGCTCGCCGTGGGCGGCCTCTTCCTCGCACGCGCCCTCTCCGGAGGCTTCAGCCACGGAAACGTCGAGCGCACCCTCTACGCGACCCTGGGCTGGTCGCTCGTCGGCCAGAACCTCTTCCTGACCGCCGGGCTCGCGCTGAGCCGCGACGCGCGCGTGCGCTACGCCACGAGCGGCAGCTTCGGCATTGAGAACGACTACCTGCGGCTCGCCGAGTGGAGCGGGACCTCCCTCGAGGCCTGCGCCTTCGTGATGACCCTGCTGGCCCTGGCGGTGGCGCCGGCGGTCGTGGGGCTGTGGGTCTTCGGCGAGCGAAGAGCGAGCTGAAGGCGGGGCACTCTTGGCCCGGGCGCCGGAGTCCGTAGCCTCGGAGCCTTGCTGGCCCCCGACCGCACCGCCCGTCCCTGGAGGATCTTCGACCCGCTCCTGCGCCTCGCGGAGGAGGGACGGGAGCTCGGGGTACGCGCGCGCCTGCTCGGCCTGCAGCTCCTCCTGCTCGGCGGCGGCTACGTCGGCGTGCTGCGGGTCGCCGAGGCGCTCGGCCGCTCGGCCTTCGATCCCACGACCGCCATCGACCGCTGGGTCCCGGCTCTGCCCTGGACCTTCTCCATTTACACGAGCCTCTACCTGTGGTTCGTCGTCACGGCCTTCGCGGCTCCCCGCGGACGGCGCGGGGCAGCGGCCCTCGCCTTCCTCTTCCAGACCCAGCTGATCCTCTCCCTCGCGAGCTGGGCCTGCTTCCTCCTCTGGCCGACGGAGATCGTCGTGCGCGAGACGATGCGGGAGACCTTGGCGGCGGAGGCGGATTGGTCCGCCCCCTTCGCGCTCCTGTATCGCCTCGACGCCCCGTGGAACGCCTGGCCGAGCCTGCACGTGTCCCTCAGCCTGCCGATGCTGCTCAGCTGCCTGCGCTTCGCCCGGGGGAAATGGAGCGCTGCGGCCGGGCGCGCGCTCGGCGCTTTCGCCTGGCTAGCCTGGCTCGCCCTCGGCGCGAGCATCCTCACCACCAAGCAGCACTTCCTGCTCGACCTCTGGAGCGGCACCCTGCTCGGCGCCCTCGCCTGGTGGTTGTACCTTCGCCCGCGACTGGAGCGCGTCCTCGAGCCCGCGCCTCAGAAGGCGTAGGAGATCCGGAGGAAGGCGATCCAGCCCCGGGGCTCGATCTCGACGTCGTACTCGAGGCCGTCGAGCAGGTTGTCGACGAAGGAGTTGCCGGTCTCTTGCTCGAGCCTCGAGCGCGAGCGCCCCTCGGACTGGCTCAAGGGCCACTCGTAGAAGCCGCCCAAGGAGATCACGCAGTCCTCGCTCAGCTCGTAGGCGAGCCCCGCGCCGGCGCCCAGGGTCCAGTAGTCGCTCCCGCGGTAGGGCGCGACGAGAACGGCGTCCTCGAGGGGAGGATCGAAGCGCAGGCGGGTCGTGAGGTCGAACTCGACGCTCGGGATCCACGCGAGCTTGGTCTGCAGGAACGGACGGAGGCGCCCGCTCTCAAGCGGAGACCAGGGGAGCAGGTAGCGGGTGCCGAGGAAGATCTCTTCCTGCGTCGATTCGCCGAAGGTGATGTTGTCGTCACCGAGGTCCGGCTCGAAGGCGCGCTGCTCGAAGCCCAGGAACAGCATCCAGTCGTCCAGCAGGAAGTGCTCGAGTTGCAAGCCGACGCCGTAACGGCCCTCCAGGTCTCCGTGCAGGCGGCTGGGTTCGCCGAAGTTCGCGTCGACCACGGTCACGGTCGAGTCGACCTCGTACACGCTCGCGACGCCGGCGACCAGGGCCACGGCCGTCGTCCCCGCGCTCGTGGGACTCCGCACCTGCTCCCCGGCTTCGGGCGGCCGCTCGTGCGGGATCGCGGCGCAGGAGCTCGTCACGCAAACGAGGCATAAGAAGAGGAAACGCGCTTCCATGCGGGGAGTGGAGGCTAGTTCATGGGCCGTGAGGAGGAAAGTACGGCCCCCTCGCGGAGAGCTGCTAGGCTTGCGGTAGACGCGACTTCGAGACCCCGGCACACATCCCCCAAGGACCCCATGCAAGCTCTCCCCCGCCTCTCGCTCCTCTTCACGATCGGAGCCCTGACCCCGGCCGTCCAAGCCCAGGACTTCAGCTTCACGAGCGACCAATCCAGCTCGAACTACACGTGGAGCGGGACGACCTCCCTCGGGCCCCTCAACGGCAACCCGAGCAACACCTTCCAGCTCTCGGGGACCCTCTCGCTGGAGCTCGGCGGCGGCGGTGCACCAGTCGGCAGCGGCCAGTGGATCTCCACCGACTTGCTGGTCGTGCCCGACCTCTCGGGGATCATCCCGAATCCGATCCAGGGCTTGCCCCCCCTCGCGACGATCGACGTCGAGGGCATGCGCTTCTCGATCAGCTCCGACCCCTTCAGCGTGGACGGGGCTGGAGCCTTCGACACGACGACGGTGCTCGAGGTCACGTCCGGCTTGCTCACGGTCACGCCCCTCGTGGGCGCAGCGACCATGACCGACCTGACCGGGACGATGGGCGACCCGACGCCCACCTCCGGCACGATCACGCGCAACGGTTCGGACCTCGAGTTCGCGTCGCCCATGAACACGCAATTCGACTTCACCGACACCACGAGCGGGATCAGCGCGACGATCAACCTCAACGGGAACCTGGTCGCCGACTACACCTGCGAGCCCGCGGCGAACTACTGCGGGACGTCCCCGAACAGCGTCGGCGCGGGGGCGGTGATGGGGACCAGCGGCTCGACCTTCATGGCCGACAACAACTTCTCCCTCACGGCCAGCGGCGCTCCGGCCAACAAGCCGGGCCTCTTCTTCGTCGGCCCCAACCAGGTGTCCGTGCCCCTGGGCGACGGCGTTCGTTGCGTGGGCGGGTCCATCAAGCGCCTCGGCGTCGTCTTCTCGAACGGCTCCGGCGTCTTCGACCGCCCCATCGACTTCACGAGCCCCCCCAACAACGCCGTCTTCGAGCCGGGCGTTGAGTACAACTTCCAGTGCTGGTACCGGGACCAGGCTGCCGGTGGCGCCGGCTTCAACCTCTCCGACGCGACGAACGTGACCTTCTGTCCCTGAGCCCCCATGCGCATCTCCCTCGCCGCCGCCGGGCCCCTCGCCGTCCTCGCCGCCAGCTTCGCCGTCTGGGCGGGTCTCTCACCCCGCCAGAGCGGAGACCCGGGGGAGGCGGTGCTGATCTCCTTCACGCCGAGAGAGGTGCGCGTCCTGAAGACCGTCGAGACGGCTGCCTTCTTCTACTCCCCGCTCGAGACCGACGGAGAGGTGCGCCTCGAGGGCCTGCGCGTCGAGGCCGGCGGATACGCCATCCACGAGGCGCCCCTCGCGCTCTCCCTGCGCCCCGACCCGCGCTTCGGCGAGGTCAGCGCCCTCGTCGAGCGCCTCCCCCACAACCATCGCGGTGGGGGCGAGGAGCGCCACTACGCGGACCCCGCCGACCCGGAGTTCCAGGGCGCCGAGGTGATCGAGGTGCGTCGCGAGGTGGCCGAACGCCTGCGAGCCCTCGAGGAGGAGTACGACGGGGGCCGCGGTCGCCCCTACGTCCAGCTCGACTTCCCGCTCCACCTGGACCAGGTCTTCACCCCGGATGAGCCGGCGGGCACGCGGCGCGAAGTGCGCGTCGAGCTTCGCTGGCGCGGACCGGATGGCGCGCTGCGCACGACCTCGTCGACCCGCGCGGTGATGCGATTGCCCGCGCCGCTGGGAGTTCCGCCCAGCTTCCAGGCTCTCGGCGCCGGGACGAGCGTCCACGCCGGCGACCTGCACGTGCACTCCTGTCACGGCGAGGCCTCCGGCGCCTGCGCCCCCTCCTCCAACTGCACGGCCGAGACCCTGCAGACCTCGGGCAGCTTCAGCTACGCCCAGCTGCGGAGCCAGTACGAAGCCCTCGGCATGGACTGGTTCACGGCCACCGACCACAGCTACTGCATCGACAGCGACGGCGAGTACGACGTGGTCGTGGCCGAGTGCGCCGCGCTGACCGACGCGACCTTCCTCTGCTTGCCCGACATCGAGCTCTCGAGCGACGAGGAGGGCCCCCAGGTCGGCGGCGACTCTGGCGACCTCGCCTGCCTGGGCACGACCTCCGCCAACCACATGGGCGCGCACCAGCTCACTGCGCGCACGCCCGGCGGCGAAGAGGGCTTCCTCGGCTTCTGCGACGGCCTCTTCGGCGACGCCCTGGAGCCCTTCACCGACAACCTGGCGTCGATCCGTGCGCAAGGCGGCTACCCGATCGCCCACCACCCCACCTCCGGCAACTTCGGCTGGAACAGCTACGACGCGGCGACCGGCATCGAGGCCGGAGGCCTGCACGGTGTCGAGATCTGGAACGGCGCCAGCCAGAGCGGCCAGGGCGGGGACGTCGGTCGCTGGGTCGACTGGATGCTGGACGGTCGCCTGCTGTACGCCTACTCCGGTAGCGACACGCACGACGAGGCCTTCGCCTTCGGGGCCAACCACGTGCTGCTGGGCCCGGGCGAATTCGATGCCGCGGGCCTGCACGCGGCCCTGCGCGCGGGGCGCAGCTACGTCTCGAACGGCCACGCCCTGATCCTCGACGTCGAGCTCGGAGGCGCCACGCTAGCCATGGGCGCGATGCACCCCCTGCCCCCGGGGAGCCCCGCGGCGGCGACGAACGTGCGCGTCCACTACGACTTCGGCGGAGACAACGCGACGATCACCGTCTTCGCGGGCCGCGCCGGCGACGCGAGCGAGAGCGTCCTCTGCACGAGCGGCCCGCTCAGCGGTCAGGGCGTCTTCGAGTGCGCCTCGAACCTCGAGACCTCGGCCACCTCCTGGGTGCGCGCCTACAGCGAGGCGGGTTCCTCGACGGCCTACACCAACCCCGTCTTCTTCCTGCCCTCGACGGAAGACCCGGGGACCTACTGCACGCCGAAGACGAACAGCGCCGGTTGCGGGGCCACCGTCGCCTCCAGCGGGGCCGCGAGCGCGACCAACCCCGCGCCCTTCCTCATCACGGCCCAGGACGTCCTGAACCAGAAGAACGGGATCCTCTTCTACGGCCTGGCTCCCGCCTTCAACCCCTTCGACGGCGGGACCCTGTGCGTGGCGCCTCCGCAGCGACGCACGCCGCCCCAGGGCTCGGGGGGCAACGCGGGGCCGCCGGACTGCTCGGGGAGCTTCTCCTTCGACTTCAACGCCCGCATCCAGAGCGGCATCGACGCCTCGCTCGTGGCCGGGGAAGAGGTGTACGCCCAGTACTGGCACCGCGACCCCGGGGTCGCCAGCGGCACGGGCCTCACGAACGCGATCTGGTTCTCGATCGGGCCCTGAGGGGATCTCGAGCGGCCGAGCCCGCTCCCCGAGCGAGCCAGCCGCGTCCTCGAGCGATCCAGAAGGGGCGCTCGCGAGCTCCTGGGGCGGGGCCAGCGATCTCGACCTCCTTGATCCCCTTCGCCCCTCAAGGGGCGAAGGACGGCAGCCCGATAGGTGGAGCGCCCCGCCTCCCGCGCGGGGAGCCCGAGCTCGATGAGATCCAGCGGAAATCTCTTCCTATCGTGTGCGGGGGTCGTCCTCGTGGGCTGGCTCTCGTCCGGCTGCGTTCAGAATGCCCACTCCCTGGAGGTGCAAGCGCGCCGTGACCTGCAGGAGCTGCGGGAGACGCTGATCGCTCGACGCGCCGCGGAGGCCGAGGCCTCCACGGACGCGCCGGCGGAAGAGACCGAGGAGGCCGCCCTCCCCGAGGATGGCGAGCCCGGTGCTCGGCGAGAGCCCACCCCGCCCCCGACCGAGGCGCGGCCCGATGGATCCTCCCCCGCTCCGGAGCCCGCGATCCCCGCGGACATGCCTGAGCTCGAGAGGGTGGAGGAAGAGCCGGCGACCCTCGAGCTCGGCGGCCGCGTCCTGGCGGTGGGCACGGGCCTGCCCGTGCAGACGGACACGCCCCTGGTCGTGCTCGCGAGCCCGGCAGGCGGCGACGCGGGGACCTCCGCCTTCGTCGATGGAGAGATGGAATCGGTCGAGCTCGAACTCGGGGACGGGGACGGTAGCGAGGCCGGCTTCGCGATCACCTCGCCGGGGCGCCCCGTGACCTTCGTGAACCGCGGCGAGATCTGCCACAGCTACTTCTCCACCTCTCCGTCGAACGAGTTCGACCTCGGACTCCTGAATCCCGGCGAGGCCCGCACCCTCGTGCTGCAGCACCCCGGCTCGGTCCAGGTCTACTGCTCGCTGCACGCGGGCAAGCAAGTCAGCCTCGTCGTGGCACCCACCCCCCACTACGCCAAGGTCGCGGAGGACGGGGGCTTCACCCTCGAAGGGCTCGCGCCGGGGAGCTACGACCTCGAGGTCTGGGGTGACGACCTCCGCTCGCGCCGCGTGCGCGCCGAGGTGCCCCAGCCCGCCGGGGAGGAGATCCGGATCTCGGTGGGCCCCGGCCTCCCGGAGGGCAGCGAGTGAGGCTCGCCTGGGGGAGACTCGTCCGGCTGGCCCGCGACGCTCGCGACCTGGCCGCGCCGAGGATCGTCCGCGCGAGAGAGAGGGTCGGTGCGTGGATCGAAGAGATCCACCGCCGCCTGACGCGCATCACCCTGGGCACGCGGCTCTTCCTCGTGCTCGTCTCGATGGCCGCCGCCACCTCGGCGATCATCGTCCTGCTGCAGGACAGCTCCCTCTCCTCGGACCTGCAGCGCGCCGCGCGCACTCGCCTCGGGCAAAAGGCCGAAGTCGCCTCGCAACTGCTCGACGACCACCTCACGGCCCAGTACGAGCGGTACAGCGCGGTCTCCGAGACGCCCCAGTTCATCGCCAATCTCGAATCCGGCAACGTGCCGACCCTCGAGCACTACTCCGGCGAGCTGGCGGACCTGCACGACGCGCGGGTCATCCTCTTCACCGACGAGGAAGGTCAGGAGGTCGCGGGCTACGGGGAGCGCAAACTGCGCAAGCTCGCCCACCGCCATCTGGATGGCCTCGCGCCGCGGATCCCGGTCCCGAGCCCCCGGGGCACGACGACGGCCCTGGTCGAGAAGGACGGCGTGCCCTACTCCATCGTCAACGTCCCGCTGCACGAGGACGGCCGCGTGCTCGGCAGCCTCGTCTCGGTCGAGGCCATCGGCTTCGAGGAGTTGAGCGCCTGGAGCCGGCTGTGCCGGGCCCGCATCACGGTCGACGAGGGCCCGGTGGGCCAGCAGCTCTCGCAGTCCTTCCGTCCCGCCGGACGCCTGCACTTCCGGGTCGCGATCTCCTACGACGACGAGCGTCAGGCCCTCGCGAATTCGCGCAAGAACGCGCTGACCGGCGGCTTCGTGGGCCTCGCCCTGGCGACCCTCGCGAGCCTGCTCCTGGCCCGCAGCCTCGTGCGCCCGATCCGGGCCATCAAGCAAGCAACCGAACAGATCGCCTCCGGCGACCTCGAGTTCCGGCTCGACACGCGGCGCAGCGACGAGGTCGGCGACGTGTCGCGCGGCTTCAACTTCATGCTCGAGCGCCTCGACGAGAACATTCGCGAGCGGGTTCGCGTCGAGAACCAGATCAGCCACCTTGCCTACCACGACGCCCTGACTGGCTTCGGCAACCGGCGGCTGCTCGAGGAGCGTCTGAGCAACGCCCTGGAGCTGGTGCGCACGGGCCAGAGCCAGGCAGCGCTGATGTTCCTCGACCTGGACCGATTCAAGGACGTCAACGATAGCCTCGGGCACACCGCCGGCGACGAGCTCTTGGTCGAGGTCGCGCAGCGCATCGACGGCACGCTGGGGGTGCTCAAGCTGGGCGGTCCCGAGTCCGAGGAGCCCGTCTTCCTCGCGCGCCTGGGCGGCGACGAGTTCACGGTCCTGATGACCGACGTCGAGGACGCCGACGAGGTGGCCCTGGTCGCGCGCCGCGTGCTGCGCTCCCTCGAGGCCCCGATGCAACTACGGGGACAGGAAGTGCGCCTCTCCGCGAGCCTGGGCGTGGCCCTCGCTCCGCGCGACGCCATCGACCCCGAGACGATCCTGCGCTACGCGGACATGGCGATGTTCCACGCCAAGAACCGCGGCGGCGGCGGCTTCGAGTTCTACTCGGACAGCATGCAGGAGTTCGCCTCCACGCGCCTCGCGCTGGCGCGCAAGATCCAGCACGCCCTCGAGAACGAGGAGTTCGAGCTCTACTACCAGCCGAAGCTGGAGCTCGAGAGCGGACAAGTCCGGAGCGTCGAGGCCCTCCTGCGCTGGCACGACCCGGTCAAGGGGATCGTCGGCCCCGCCGACTTCATCCCGATGGCCGAGGAGACGGGCGCCATCGTCGCGATCGGCGACTGGGTGCTGCGCGAGGCCGTGCGCCAGTCCGTCAGCTGGCAGGAGGACGGCGTCCCCCCCGTGCGCGTGGCCGTCAACGTCTCGGCTCGCCAGCTCGAGACGGGGGACGACTTCGCGGAGCGCGTGGCGGAGGTTCTCGACGAGTCCGGCCTCGACCCGGGCCTGCTCGACCTCGAGATCACCGAGGGCGCGATGCTCAAGGACGAGGAGCAGGCCATCGAGCTCTTCGAGAAGCTGCGGGACACGGGCGTCGGGCTCGCCCTCGACGACTTCGGGACGGGCTACTCCTCCCTCAGCTACCTGCGCCGCCTGCCCATCAACACGCTCAAGATCGACCGCTCCTTCATCCTGGGCGTCGAGGAGGACCCCGACGAGCGGGCCCTGGTGGAGTCGATCATCACGATGGCCAAGAGCCTGCAACTGCGCGTCGTCGCCGAGGGCGTCGAGACCCGCAAGCAGCAGCGCTTCCTCGACGAGCTCGGCTGCGACGAGATCCAGGGCTACCTCTTCTGCAAGCCGGTCTGTGCCGAGGAGGCCGCGGAGTTCCTCAGCCGCAAGCGCCGCCGCCGGCCGCGGCGCAAGGCGACCGCGACCACGCGACGGCGCAAGACTGCCTGAGCATTCAGCGCCCCAGGCGCTCGAGCTTCACCACGACGAAGACGGGGTTCGCGCCCACCGCGCCGAGGACCGTGTACTGACCGGCCTGCAGGCTGGTGCTGGTCTTGAAGGAGCGCTCGATGTTGTGCTCCCCCTCCGGCATGAGGATGAGCTGGAACTCGATGCTCGCGAGGCTGAGCTTGCCCGCCTTCTCGTCGTAGGCCGAAGGCAGCATCTGGAGGATGAAGCGGCCGCGCTCGCCCTCGAGGTCGGTCTGCAGCGACATGCGCACCTTGGCGTCGCTCGGCAGGAAGGCGCTCGAGAGCAGCTCGAAGCCCGGATAGGGCACCAGGGCCCCCAGATCTCGCGTGAGGTCGGAGGGCAGGTGCTCGCTGCTCTTCTCCGCCCCCTGCACGATATAGAGGCGCAGGAGGAGCTGCGGGGACGGCACGTCGATCAGGCTGGCCACGGACTTCGCCTGCTCGACGTCCGCGCGCGACCCCTGGGCGATCACGAGCCCGCGCTCGGGCACGTAGCTCAGGCGCATGCCCTTGCCGCCGGTTGTCGGGTCCTTCTCCAGGAAGTGGAGCGCCGAGCGCAGGGAGTCCAAGGAGACGTGCTTGACCTCGTGTTGCCACTCCTCCTCGATCCGGTCGACGCGCTCTCCCTCGCCGACGAAGTTCGCGTCGCACTTGGCCACGAGCTGCATCACGTACTCGATCTCGTCCGCGGGGGCCTCGACGAGCAGGGTCTCGCCGAAGGGGTGGAGGAAGGGGCTGAGCCCCTGTCGCGGGCGCGTGTAGTGGAAGAGCTGGCTCAGCGTGCCGGCCAGCGTCTCCACCGGGGCCTTCTGCGGCGTGTAGTACTCGACGACGCTGCGCCGGGCCGCTTGGGCGTGCTGGGCGGTCGCGCCCGCGTCCTGGGGCGCGGGCGCCGCCGCGAGCGTCAGGGCGAACAGCGTCGGGAGGGGGCTGAAGGGAAGCATCATCGTCTCACCTCGTCAGGTCTTCGGTTTCGGGTCGGGTGTTCGGTTCGGCGCCGGGGACGCCGGTCTGCGGGGTCAGGAGCAGCAGCCGCACGCTGCCGCGTTCGAGGACGAGGGCGTCGCCCTCGCGGTGGATCGTCTCGGCCGGCGGCTCACCGCTCACGGCGAGCTCCTCGACGGGATCGGGCGACGCCGGCGGCAGCCCCCGATCGCGGACCAGGAAGAGCAGCAACAGGGCGGCCGCGGCCGGCAGGACCCAGGGGCCGAAGCGCGGGACGCCTCCTGGCCGCAAGTGCTGGGGCACACGCGCCGGCGGCGGCTCCAGCTGCGCCCAGGCCTCGCGCATCCAGGCCACACAGGCCGCGGTGCGCGGGTCCGTCGCCTCGGGCGTGGCCTCCGGAGGCACGAGGTCGGACCAGGCCGAACGCAGGGCGTCGGTCAGCCGCCGGTCGCGCTCGTCGCGCTCAGTCATTCTCCCCTCCCGCGAGCTCGGGGACTCGCCGCTCGAGGAAGGCCCGCAAGCGGCGCCGCGCCAGGGTCAAGAGCGAGCGCAAGCTGCCGACCTCGATCTCCATCGCGGCCGCGGCCTCCTCGCTCGAGCAGCCCTCGAGCTCGCGCAGCACGAAGGCCTCGCGTTCGCGCGGGGTCAGGGCGGCGAGGGCGAGCTGGAGCAGCTCGCGCGTCTCCCCCTGCTCCAGGGCGGCCGCGGGATCGGGCGCCGGTCGGAGCTCCCGTTCCGCCGCCTCGCCCTCCGCGCGCCGCCGCGCGTCGCGCCGCCGCAGCCGATCGCGACAGAGGTTCAGCACGAGGGTGTTGCGCCAGGGGCGGTAGGGCCGCGCGCTGTCCCACGCGCTCAGGCGGTCGTGCAGCTTGAGCATGGCTTCCTGGGCCAGGTCCTCCGCCTCCTCCGCGTCGAGCAGGACCCCGAGGGCCAGGCGCCAGACCACGGGGAACTCCGCGCGGTACCAGCGGTCCAGGGCGCCGGGGTCCCCCGCCAGGAGGGCCAGCACGAGCTCGGCCTCCGGGGCTGGAGGGAAGGGATCGGCCATCGACCGCCGGTACGCGCGCCCCTCGGGCTCCGCAGAAGGGATTCGGCCCCGCGACCGGGGCCCGTGGTCCCTCCCTCCTCTCCTCCTCCGGCGCTGGGGCATGCTGGCTTCCGTGGGACCCCGGCGACCGCGTCGGCCGGATCGAGGTGCAGCCACCATGAACCCTGGAGGCGGCTTTTCTTCCCGGAGAGGCTTGTCCGCTCGTGGTTCAAACGTACGATTCAAACGATCGTTCGCCACCCGATGACCTCCCCCTCCACCAAGACCCGCCTGCTCGACGCCGCCGAGGTGCTCTACGCGGAATACGGCTTCGCCGAGACCTCGATGCGCGAGCTGACGCGCGCCGCGGGCGTCAACCTCTCCGCGGTCAACTACCACTTCGGCTCGAAGGAGGGGCTCTTCCGGGAGCTCTTCGCGCGGCGCTTCGAGCCCATCAACGCCGCGCGTCTGGCCGAGCTCGACCGCCTGGAGGCCGCGGGGGAGCCGAACCTCGAGGACGTGCTCGAGGCCCTGGTCGCGCCGATCCTCGAGCTGCGCCTGCGCGACCCGCGGCTCGCGAGCCTCGTGGTGCAGATCGCCGCGAGCCTGACCGGCGGCAAGAGCTGCCCCACCGAAGGCCTCGGGGAGGTCTTCCGCCAGACCTCCGAACGCTTCATGGCCGCCCTGCGCCGCTGCCTGCCCCAGGTGCCCGAGCGCGAGCAGCTCTGGCGGCTGCACTGCACGATCAGCGTCATGATCGGCACCCTGCTCGACCCCCACGGCTGCCTCGCCTCGACCGTGCTCGAGGGCGACCCGCGCGCAGAGCGCGAGCTCTTGGCGGACCTCGTCGCCTTCCTCGCGGCCGGCCTGCGGGCGCCGGTCGGGCTTGGTGAGGAGGAGTCCAGCTGATGCGCCCCGCCCCCGCCGTCCCCCGCGCCCTCGCGCTGCTCGCCCTCGGCCTGGCCACCTGCCGCGCGCCGGACCCGCGCGAGGAACACGACGCCCCCGTGAGCGTGCCCGCGAGCTTCGCCGTGACCGACTCACCGGAGGAACGGACCTCCCTCGAGCGTTGGTGGGAGGACTTCGGCGACGAGGAGCTCAGTCGAACCGTGGAGCAGGTCCTGCTGCGCAACCTCGACCTCGACGCGGCTCGCGCGCGGCTCGCCGTCGCCGAGGCCCAGGCACGCATCGCCGGCGCGGAGCTGGGGCCGAGCGTCGGTCTCGGGGCGGACGGGACGCGCCAACGACAGAACTTCGTCGGCCTTCCGATCCCGGGCGAGGAGGTGCTGAGCACGACCTATTCGAGCTTCGGCGTCTCACTCAACGTCTCCTGGGAGCTCGACCTGTGGGGCAAGCTCGACGCCCGGGCCAGCGCCGCCGAAGCGGAGCTCGCGGCGGGCGCCGCCGACTTCGAGGGCGCGCGCCTCTCTCTCGCCGGACAGGCGGTCAAGGCCTGGCTGGCGCTCTGCGAGGCGCGCCTGCAGCTCGAGGTCGCCGCGGCCAAGGTCGAGAGCACCCACCACTCGACGGAGGTCCTGCGCGGGCGCTTCGGCAGCGGCCGCATCCCCGCCCTCGACCTGCGCCTCTCGGAGGTGCAGCTCGCCGCCGCGCGCGCGGCGCGCAGCGCTCGCGAGCAGACCCTCGAGGTCGTGAAGCGCGAGCTCGAGGTGTTGCAGGGCGCCTACCCCGCCGGCTCGGCGGAGGCCGCCCCGGAGCTCCCCCTCCTGCCCCCCGTGGCGGCGACCGGGCTGCCATCGGAGCTTCTCCAGCGCCGCCCGGACCTCGTCTCGGCGCGCGAGACCCTCGCCGCCCGCGACTACAGGCTCTACGCCGCGCGCAAGGAGCTCTGGCCCAGCCTCAGCCTCGGCGCCAGCGCCGGGCGCGTGAGCGCGGAGGTCGGTGACCTCGTCGACCCGGACTTCAGCGTCTGGAGCCTCTTCGGGAACCTGACCCAACCCCTCTTCCAGAGCGGGCGCCTCGAGGCGGGCGTGGACCTGGCCGAGGCCGGCGTGCGCGAGGCGATCGCCGAGTACGGTCAGAGCCTCCTGCGCGCCTTCCTCGAGGTGGAGAGCGTGCTGGCCCAGGAGGCGAGCCTGGCGCGGCGCGAGGAGCAGCTCAGGCTCGGCGCGCAGCAGGCTGCCGACGCCGCCGACCTCGCCGAGGAGCGCTACCTCTCGGGTCGCGCGGACATCCTGACCATGCTCAGCGCGCGCAACACCTCCTTCGACAGCCGCAGCGCCCTGCTCGCCGTGCGCCGCGAACGACTCGAGCGGCGCGTCGACCTATTCCTGGCCCTCGGGGGCGGCTACGGCGAGCCTCCCTCCGAGCGCGAGAACGCAACCACCAGCACGACCGGCGCGGACGGAGCGCCACCCTCGGAATGAAGCTCTGGCTCAAGATCCTGTTGCCCTTCGTCGTCCTCCTGCTCGGAGCCGGGGCCGCCAAGACGCTCTTCGACAGCCGCGAGCTGCCCGTGGCCCAGCCTCCGGAGATCCCCGTCCCGATCGTGACGACCCTCGAGGCGCGTCGCACGCGACACGCCGTCCAGGTCGAGAGCCGCGGCACCGTCGTCCCGCGCACCGAGAGCCAGCTCGTGGTCGAGGTCAGCGGCCGGGTGCTCTGGGTCTCTCCGCAGCTCGTGAGCGGCGGCTTCTTCGAGGCGGGCGACGAGCTGCTGCGCATCGACCCGCGCGACTTCGAGCTGGCGCGGGCTCAAGCGGAGCTCGAGGTGGCCCGCTCGAGCCGCCGACTCGCGGAAGAAGAAGCTGACGCCGAGGTCGCTCGCAAGGAGTGGGAGCGACTCGGCCAGGGTGAGCCGACGCCCCTGAGCCTGCGCCAGCCCCAGGTCGCGGAGGCCCGCGCGGCCCTGACCTCGGCCGAGGCCCTGCTCGAGCGCGCCGAGCGCGACCTCGCGCGCACGACCCTCGCCGCCCCCTTCCCCGGCCGCGTGCGCCAGGAGTCGGTCGACGTCGGCCAGTACGTGCGCCTGGGCGAGGCCGTGGCGACGGTCTACGGAACGGAGGTCGCCGAGGTGCGCCTGCCCCTCCCGGACGGGGAGCTCGAGTTCCTGTCGCTGCCCTTCGCGGCGGCGGGCTCCGAGGAGCGGCGGCCCGCGGTCGAGCTCTCGGCGGAATTCGCCGGCGAAGGGCGCAGCTGGACGGCCCACGTCGTGCGGACCGAGGGCGAGATCGACCCCACGACGCGCATGGTCATGGCCGTCGCGCAGGTCGAGGATCCCTACGGCCGCGAGGCCGAGGAGCCCGGGGTCCCCCTGGCCCTCGGGATGTTCGTCGAGGGCCGCATCCAGGGACACGTGCTCGAGGACGTCTTCGTCCTGCCGCGAACGGCCCTGCGCGACGACGAGATGGTCTACGTGCTCGACGCGGACGACCGCTTGCACTTCGTGGCCGCCGAGGTCGTGCGCCGCGAACGAGAGCAGGTGATCCTGCGCGCCGAGATCCCCGACGGGACGCGCGTCGTCGTCTCGCCGATCGAGGTCGTCACCGACGGCATGCGCGTGCGCGACCTGGCCAACGACGTGTCGCCGCGGGGAGCGGGCAGTGAAGCAGCGGCCGCGAGTGACGCCGTGCGGGACGGGGCGGAGGACGCGCGATGAAGGCCATCGTCGCCTGGTTCGCGCGGAACCCCGTTGCGGCCAACCTGGTCATGGTCGTGCTCCTGGCCGGGGGTGGAATGACCTACTCCACGCTCAAGATGGAGCTCTTCCCCGAGTTCGCGCTCGACATGATCACGGTCACGGTCCCCTACCCCGGCGCCGCGCCCGAGGAGGTCGAGGAGGGCATCTGCAAGCGCATCGAGGAGGAGGTGCACGCCCTGGACGGCGTGAAGCGCGTCACCTCGACCGCCACCGAGGGCACGGGCACGGTCGTCGTGGAGCTCCAGCGTGACGCCGACGCGAACCGCGTGCTCGACGACGTCAAGACGCGGGTCAACGCGATCAACACCTTCCCGGAGCTCGCCGAGCGCCCGATCATCGAGGAGCTCCTGATGCGCGCCCAGGTGATCAACGTCGCGATCAGCGGGCAGGCGGAGGAAGGAGTCCTCAAGCGCCTCGGCGAACGGGTGCGCGACGAGATCAGCGAGATCGACGGGGTCAGCCAGGTGCTCCTCGCGAGCGCGCGGCCCTACGAGGTCTCGATCGAGATCCCCGAGGGGGCCCTGCAGCGCTGGGGCCTGGACTTCGACGACCTGTCGCGGGCGGTGCGGGCGAGCTCCCTCGACCTGTCCGCGGGCACCCTCAAGACCCGCGGCGGCGAGGTCCTCCTGCGGGCGAAGGGGCAGGCCTACGAGGGGCCGGACTTCCGGGACATCGTGCTCCTGACCCGCCCCGACGGCAGCCGCATCCTGCTCGGCGACGTGGCGACGGTCGTGGACGGCTTCGAGGACACCTCCCAGGGCGCGAGCTTCAACGGCGACCCGATGGTGCAGGTGCAGGTCTTCCGGGTCGGCGACGAGAACGCCTTGACCGTCTCTCGCCTGGTGAAGGAGTACGTGACCGAGGCCCAGGCGCGCATGCCGGAGGGGATCTCCCTGACGACCTTCGCCGACGCCTCGGTGATCCTCCAGGGCCGCCTCAGCCTGCTGGTGCAGAACGGCGCCCAGGGACTCTTCCTCGTGTTCGCCGTGCTCGCGCTCTTCCTGCGCTTCCGCCTCGCGGCCTGGGTGACGGCCGGCATCCCGATCGCGTTCATGGGCGCGATGTGGATGATGCCGACCCTCGACCAGTCGATCAATCTGCTCTCGCTCTTCGGCTTCATCCTCGTGCTGGGCATCGTCGTCGACGACGCGATCGTGATCGGTGAGAGCGTCTTCAGCGAGCAGAAGAAGGACCCCGACCAGCTCGGCGCGACCATCCGAGGCACGAACCGCGTCGCGATCCCCGTGACCTTCGCGGTCATGACGACGGTGGTCGCCTTCACACCCATGCTCGGCCTCCCCGGGCTCTTCGGGAAGTTCTTCCAGGTCTTCCCGATGGCGATGATCCCGATCCTGATCTTCTCCTGGGCGGAGTCGAAAGTCGTGTTGCCCGCCCACCTCGCCCACGGCGGCGGGCTCGCCCGGCGCTTGGCCCTGGTCCCTCCCTTCAGCTGGTGGGTGCGCTTCCAGTCCGTCTTCGAGCGCGGCCTCGAGTGGGCGGCACGGAACATGTACCGCCCCAGCCTCGAGTTCTGCCTGCGCTGGCGCTATCTGACCTTCGCCACGACGGTGGCCGTGCTGATGCTGACCCTGGGGCTCGTCGGTGGCGGCTACGTGCGCTTCGTCGACTTCCCCAAGATCTCGGGCGACATGGTCGCCGCCCAGCTCACGATGCCGCTCGGGACGGCCCCCGAGGTCACTCGAGACGCCGTGTCGCGGATCGGAGAGGCGGCGCAGCGGCTGCGCGAGGAGATCCGGGAGGAGCGTGGAGAGGACATCGTCACCCACTACGTCGCCGCGATGGGCGAGCAGCCCGTCAAGGCCCAGCAGCAGAACAACGGCTCGAGCGCGGGGCCGACCGGCAGCCACCTGGGCGAGGTCATGATCGAGTTGATCCCGACCGAGGAGCGGGAGGACCTCACGACGGACGAGCTTGTCGAGCGCTGGCGCGCCCTCTGCGGACCGATCCCCGGCGCCGTCGAGCTCGTCTTCACCGCCGACGTGATGGGCGGCGGCGACGGCTTCGCGATCCAGTTCTCCGGCCGCGACGTGGACGACCTGCGCCAGGCAGCCGAGGAGCTGAAGGAGGAGCTGGCCGCCCTGCCCGGCGTCTACGACGTCGCCGACACCTTCCGGGGCGGCAAGCAGGAGATCCAGCTCGAGATGCTGCCCTCGGCCGAGGCCCTCGGGCTGACCCTGGGCGAGGTCGCGCGCCAAGTGCGCCAGGCCTTCTACGGCGAGGAAGTCCAGCGCATCCAGCGCGGCCGCAACGAGGTCAAGGTCATGGTGCGCTACCCCCTCGACGACCGGCGCACCCTCCACAGCCTGGAGCAGATGCGCATCCGCACCCCCGCGGGGGACGAGGTGCCCTTCTCCCAGGTCGCGCACGCCAACCTGGGCCGCGGCTACTCGACGATCCGGCGCTCGGACCGCAACCGCGTCGTGACCGTGAGCTGTGACCTGAACGAGCAGGTGACGACGGACGGAGACGTCCTGGCCGCCCTCGAGGCAGGACCGCTGCAGGAAGTCCTCTCGCGGCACCCCGGAGTCGCCTGGGAGATCGAGGGCCAGAGCGCCGAGCTCAGGCTCGCGATGCAGTCGCTCTGGCGCCGCGCGGCGGTGGCCCTGCTCGTGATCTATGCCCTGATGGCGATCCCCTTCAAGTCCTACCTTCAGCCGGCGATCGTGATGACCGCCATTCCCTTCGGGATCATCGGCGCGGTGCTCGGCCACGTGGTGATGGGTCACGACCTTTCGGTGCTCTCGCTGCTCGGGATCGTGGCCCTGACCGGCGTGGTCGTGAACGACTCCCTCGTCCTGGTCGACTTCATCAACCGCCGGCGGGCCGAGGGCGGCCCCCTGCTCGACGCGGTCCGGGAAGCCGGCGTCCAGCGCTTCCGGCCGATCCTCCTGACGTCGCTCACGACCTTCGCGGGGCTGACGCCCCTCATGTTCGAGACGAGCGTCCAGGCCCAGTTCCTGATCCCGATGGCGATCGCCCTGGCCTACGGCGTGATCTGCGCGACGGCGATCACGCTCGTGTTCGTGCCCGCCTGCTACCTGATGCTGGAGGACCTGTTGCGCCTCTTCGGCCTCTCGGAGTCCCCCGCGGGCCTCCCGCAGGCCGCTCGAACGGCCGAGAGGGCCGTCTAGGGCCATTCAAGAGGAATGGGTCGCCAAACGAGCGACCTCCCGGTAGGTTGACGAGGTCTCGACTCGCGTCCTCCCCCCCGCGAGACCGCTCGTCGACACCCGCACCCAGGAGGCTCGCTTGCGTCCCTCTACCCTGCCCCGCGTCGCCGCGACGCTCGTCGTCGCGCTCGCCCTGCTCCTCGTTCTCGGCGGCGGGCTCCAGCCCGCCGGCTCGGACGTGCACGAGGACACGACCTTCGGCTTCAAGCTGCGTCCACCGGACGACTGGACGAAGATCCCCGTCAAGCTGAACGAGGGCTGGCTGGTCGCGAAGTACATCTCCGACCGCGAGTACAGCTACACGGAGAAGGGCGGCTGGACCTACATGCACCGGCCGGAGCTGATGGCGATCGCCTTCATCGACAAGTCGCTCCTGGAGGACGACGAGGAGGTCGAGGTCGACGAGGACGACGACGAAGTCGTCGTCCGCTTCCGCAATCGCTACGAGGACTACAAGGACTACCTCAAGAAGACCTACAGCGGCGGGGGCTATTACGTCGCTGCGGAGGAGGAGAGCGAGCGCAACGGCATCCCCGTCACGGAGCTCGAGATCAAGGTCGAGAAGCTGACGCGCACCGGCCCGAAGCGCATCGTCACGTGGATCTACCACCTGGACGGCGTCGACGTCGCGGTCCACGTCGAGGTCCTCGAGGATCACTACAAGAAGCTCAAGCGGAAGATCGAGAAGTCCCTCGGCTCCTTCGAGGAGATCCCCCGCACGGGCGAGCTCCCGACCGACCAGGGATCCTCGGGTGACCTGTGGTTCAGCTTCTCCAAGCTGGACGAGCTGAGCCTCGCGGAGCGCAACCGGCGCATGATGGAGCAGTGCGAGTCCCTGCACGAGCGGGTCATCGAGTCGCTCCCCGAGGGCTGGGAGCACTCCTCCGAGAAGTCCTGCCTGATCGTGACCAACGCGGACCTGAAGTACGCCCGGCGCATGGCCGAGCAGACCGAAGCCGTCATGGGTTGGCTCGAGAAGAACTTCCCTTACGTCGGGCCCCAGTGCTACGTCCGCCAGCCGATCATCCGCTTCTGCAAGACGCAGGACGAGTCGTGGGCCTACCGCCGCGGCGGCGGCGGGATGGGGTGGCTCGGCATGAACATGGAGTTCGTGACCAGCCTCGAGCAGCAGCGCGACTGGATCGGGGAGTTCGATTGGATCAGCGGCCAGATCGCGACCCACTGGTTCCAGGACCGCGACCGCGAGCTGTGGTGGGCCACGCCGGAGTGGCTCCAGTACGGCATGGCCGAGCTCTTCGACAACTCGAAGCTCAAGGGCAAGAAGCTCAGCTTCCACCGCGACGAGTGGGACCGGGACGACTTGCGCGAGGCCGTGCGCGAGGACCGCGTGCGCGGCATCGAGTCGCTGCTCAAGATGACGCGCAGCGAGCTCTGGGACAGCAGCGGCGGCGACTTCTGGAGCGCCCTGGAGGAGTCCGAGGGCCTCGTCTACTTCCTGATCGCCGGTAAGGGATCGAAGAACAAGAAGTACCGCGAGATCATCCCGACCTACCTCCAGAACTTGAAGGCCGTGCTCGAGGAGGAGAAGGCCCGCGAGAAGGAGGAGGGCAAGGATTCCACGGCCCCCCCCGAGACCGAGGAAGAGGAGGAGGAGCGCTTCCGGAAGCGGCGCGAGGAGTTGCGCGAGCGCGAGCAGGAGTTCCTGCGCAAGGTCTTCGACCGCACCTTCGAGGGTTGGAGCGAGCGAGACTGGCAGAAGCTCGACAAGGCCTTCCTCGACTCGATCAGCTGACGATGTCGTTCGGGACGCGCGTGAGCCTGGGGTGCGCGGCGACGCTCCTCCTCCTGGCCGGGAGCGCCCGAGCCGGCGGCGACGGCATCCTCGTCCTGCAGGACGGCCGCATCTTCGACGGCCTCGAGCTCGAGCGGGGCGAGGGCGGCGTCACCGTCCGCTACGAGCACGGCGAAGTCCTCGTGGCGGACGCTCTGATCCTCGACGCGATCATCGCCGACCAGCCCTCCTGGGAGCCCGAGACGGCGGAGGAGCGCGAGAAGGCCGAGAAGGGGCTCGTGCCCTTCGAGGGCAAGTGGATCTCACAGAAGCGCCGCGACCAGCTGATCGCCGAGCGCATCGAGGAGCGCCGGGCCCAGGTCGAGGACATGAAGGCCCACCGTCTGTGGCGCAACCGGCACCAGCAGGAGACGAAGCACTTCAACTTCGAGTACACGGTCCCCGAGCACCTCTTCGCGCCCTTCATCGAGCGCATGGAGGCCTACTTCAAGGCCTTTGCCAAGGAGTGGCGCGTGAAGCAGCCCCGCGACCTCGGGCGCCTGACGGTCTGCTTCTACAACGACCGCGGGCACTTCCAGCAGGTCTCCGGCGCCGGCTACGGCGTGCTGGGCTACTTCCGCTTCGTCGAGCCCCTCGAGCTCAACTTCTTCTTCGATCGCCTCGACCTCCCCTTGACCGCGGAGGTCATGTACCACGAGACGAACCACTACCTGCAGAAGCTGATCGACGTCGGCTTCTCCTACCCCCACTTCCCGGGAGAGTCCCTGGCGGAGTACTACGGCGCCAGCCACTACGATCCCGACACGAAGAAGTTCGAGACGGGGCTGATCCTCGAGGGCCGCCTGGTCGAGGTGCAGCGCGATCTCATGAGCGGCGAGAAGCTGGGCCTCGAGAAGCTCATCACGACCGAGGGGATGTACCAGCACTACACCTGGGGCTGGACCCTCGTGCACTTCCTGATGAGCACCCCCGCCACGGAGAAGCGCTTCAAGAAGTTCATGCTCGCCCTGCCCCAGGACAAGGACGTCAAGCGCGTCGGGCAGTTCGGCAGCCTGAAGACCGTCCGGGCGGAGGAGGTCTGGCGCGTCTTCCGCGATCGCATGGGCCTGAAGGAGGAGGAGGACGTCGAAGCCCTCGAGGCCGCCTGGCACGCCTACGTCGAGGATCAGCTGCAGCTCGTCAGCTACCGGGGCCTCGAGCGCGCCGCCGTCTCCGCGAGCCGCGCCGGGATGAAGATCAAGGCCCAGCGCCTCTTCCAGGAGGCGGTCGACGGCGGCACCGAGAACCCCCTCACCTTCCACCGCTTCGCCCAGCTCCTCGACCGCGAGAGCGAGTCGGCCCAGGCGCGCGAGATGTGGGAGCGGGCCATCGCGCTCGATCCACTGGGCGCCTCCTACTACCTGGGCCTGGGGAAGATGCTGCACGACGACGGCGAGGAGGAGGAAGGGCTGCGCTTCATGCGCCTGGCGGTGGAGATCGATCCCGACGTGATCTCCTGGGGCTTCGACGCGAAGCTGCGCAAGGAGCTCGAGAGCGCGGACGCGGGCGACTGAGAGCGGCGGGGCAGGGCTATCATGGGCGGCCCCCGCGCCCCCTCCACGCTCTCCCATGGGTCTTCACGCCGCGACGGTCATCCTCCTCCTCACCACCGCCCAGGGCCCGGCGAGCGCCGGCCTCGACGCCCCGGAGCTGCGCGTCCCGATCGAGCACTGGGGCTGCGCCAACTGCCACCGGCCGGACGAGACGAACGCGCACCTCGTCGACCCCAGGCCGGGTCCGGACCTGGACGGGATCGGTGGGCGCGTCTCCGCCGACTGGCTGCGGCGCTGGATCGGGCGGCCGGCCGACCTGCGCGCCGCCCCCACCATGCCGCGCCTCTTCGGCGACTCCACGGAGGAGCGCGCCGACCTCGAGGCCGTCGTGCACTGGCTCGCGAGCCTGGGCGAGCCCGCTGGAGGCGTGGCGGCGGAGGAGGAGGCCGCGCTCGCCTCGGGGCGCGAGCTCTACCACCAGGTCGGCTGCGTGAACTGCCACGGGGCGCTGGACGCCCCGGCCGTCGTCCTCGGCGACGAGCTGCTCCCGCGCGAGCTCCCAGAGACCTTCGTCTTCAGCGCCTTCTCGGACCTCTCTGGCAAGTGGCGGCCGGCGGCCCTGGCCGCCTTCCTGCGCGACCCGGGAGTCGTGCACCGCGACGGGCGCATGCCGCGCATGGAGCTCTCGGACTTCGAGAGCGACGCCCTCGCGAACTACCTGCTCTCGAAGTGGGGCGCGGCCCCCGCGGGGCGCGAGCCAACGGACGACGCCCTCGCCGCCCGCGGCCGCGAGGTCTTCTCCGAGCGCGGCTGCCAGGCCTGCCACGTCGTCGGCGGGCTCGAGCTCCCCGCCTTCGAGGCTCCCTCCATCGCGAGCCTGGCCGGCAAGGACGGCGCGGCGGCTTGCCTCTCGAGCGGCGAGTGGGACGGGCCGCGCTACGACTTCCCGGCACCAGCCCTGGCGCGCATGTTCGCCGGCGGCCTCGTCGCCGCGGCGCGCGCGAAGCCGGCGGATCCGCGGCTCGACTTCCTCGAGCGCAGGATCCAGCGCCTCAACTGCCGCGCCTGTCACGAGATCGCGGGCCAGGGAGGGATCCCCGACGCCCTGCGCGTCTACTGCGGCTCGTTGGACGAGAGCGCCGACCTCGGCGACGAGGGTCGCTTCCCCCCGCACCTGAACGACGCCGGCGCCAAGCTGACGACGAGCTGGTTCGCCGAGGTGCTGCAGGGCGGCCGCGCGCGCCCCTACCTCGCGACGCGCATGCCGACCTACGGCGAGGTCGTGGAGGACTTCCCCGAGCTCTTCGCCCGGCGCGACGGAGTGGAGCCCGGGAGCGACGATCCCTGGCCCGTCTCCAGCGACGAGGCCGTGCTCGCGGGGCGCGAGCTGATGGGAATGCAGGCCGGCGCCTGCGTCTCCTGCCACAGCTTCAAGGACTACCCCGCCACCGGCACGCCGGGGCCCGACATGGCCGTCTTCGCCGAGCGCCTGCGCTACGCCTGGTGGAAGAAGTACATCCGCGACCCCGCGGCCAAGAAGCCCGGGACACGCATGCCGAGCTTCCTCAACGAGGGAGAGAGCGTCTGGCCCCAACCCTTCGACGGCGACTTCGAGCGACAGACCGACGCCATGTGGAGCTACTTCGCCCTAGGGGAGGCCATGCCGACGCCGCCGGGGGTGGAGCGCGGGAAGAGCTTGGTCCTCGAGGTCGGCGAGCGCCCGCGCGTGTTCCGGACCTTCCTCGAGAGCGCTGGCTCGCGGGGCATCGCCGTCGGCACGCCGCTCGGGATCCACTACGCCTGGGACGCGGCGCTCGCGCGGCTGACCGAGGTCTGGCAGGGGGAGTTCCTCGACGCCTCGGGCGCCTGGGCCGGGCGCGGCGGCAACAGCCGCGGGGCGCCGGGCGAGGTGCTCTGGGCGGATGCCGGAGGCGCGCCCTTCGTGATCGGGAAGCTCCCCGCGAGCTGGCCCGCGCGCGACGCGAAGGAGGTCGAGTTCCTCGGCTACCGAATCGAAGACGACGGCTACCCGCGCTTCGGCTACCGGATCGGGAGGATCCGGGTCGAGGAGTCGATCCAGCCAATGCTCGCGCCGACGCGCCTCCTCCAGCAGCTGGAGTTCGAGGGCCTGACCCCGGGCACCTTGATCTGGCTGCGCTCGGAGCCGGGCGCCTCCGATCCCCGACTCGAGGGCGCGGTGACGCGTCGCTCGGGGGCCGGCTCCCCGACCGAGCTCTGGGCCACGAGCCCGCGGGTCGTCGTGACGCGGGAGGTCGAGCTGTGATCCTCTCCCTCCTCCTTTCCCTGCTCCCCGCCCAGGACACGGTCGGCGGCCTGCCCTACGCGAAGTTCGAGACGCGCGAGGCGACCCGCGCCGCGGTGCTCGAGGCGCTCTATCCCGAGGAGGCCAGCTGGGGCGAGTGGTTCCAGTGCTCCCCCTTCCCCTACGCCGGCCACGGCCAGGGCGACCTCGCGACGCCCCACGGGCCCGAGGTCGAGCTCGCGCGCATGCGCGGCGGCGATGCGCCCGACCTCGAGGCGGTCTACGCGGGCAAGTCCGGGACGGAGGCCCGATGGTTCTCGATCGGCCACCGCCTGGGCGAGCGCATCGACCTGCACACCTCCGAGGACCCGGAGCTCTCCGACCTCGTCGCCGGCTATCTCTACACGACGATCGAGTCCCCCCGCGAGCAGACCATCGAGTGCGTCTTCGGCAGCGACGACGGAATGCGCCTGTGGCTCAACGGCAAGCTGCTCTTCGACCTGGACGTGCCCCGCGGCCTCGACCCCGAAGCGAACAGCCTCGAGCTGCCCCTCGCCGAGGGCACCAATGACCTGCTCGTCAAGGTCGTCGACGGCCACGCCGGCTGGGAGTTCCAGCTCGCCGCCGGGGCGGAGCCCGACCCCGTCGCCCTCTGCGAGCTCGACTACCTGCTCGACCGCGACTTCCCGCCCTCCTCGATGCGCGCGCACTACGAGGTGACGAGCCTGCCGCTGCCCGCGGAGCTCGTGCTCGAAGTCGGGGGCCTCTGCGTCCTCCCCGACGGGCGCCCGGCGGTCGCGACCCGGCGCGGGGACGTCGTCCTCGTCGAGGGAGCCTATGGGACGCCTCCGGTGGAGGCGCGCTACGAGCGCTTCGCCGACGGTCTGCACGAACCGCTGGGCCTCGAGTGGCGCGACGGTGCGCTGACCACGGTCCAGCGCGGCGAGCTGACGCGCCTCGTGGACGAGGACGGCGACGGGCGCGCCGACCTCTACCAGACCCTCTGCGACGACTGGGGCGTCTCGGGCAACTACCACGAGTTCGCCTTCGGGCCGAAGTACGACCGTGAGGGCAACGCCTGGGTCACCCTCAACGTCGGCTTTTGCGGCGCCCTCGGCAAATCGGTCGTCCCCTACCGCGGCTGGGCGCTGAAGGTCACGCCGTCGGGCGAGATGGTCCCGGTCTGCAGCGGCCTGCGCTCCCCCAACGGCCTCGGCATGTGGAAGGACGGGGAGATGTTCTACGTCGACAACCAGGGCGACTGGGTAGCGACGAATCGCCTGACACGCCTGGCGCCGGGGAGCTTCCAGGGCCACCCCGCGGGCCTGCGCTGGGAGGAGGGCTTCGATGCCGCGACGAGCGAGCGGCCCGAGCCGGTGCCCCCGGCCGTCTGGTTCCCCTACCGCAAGATGGGCCAGTCCGCGGCGGACGTCGTGCTCGACACGACCGGCGGCGCCTTCGGGCCCTTCGCCGAGCAGTTCTTCGTCGGTGACCAGATGATGGCCTCGGTCATGCGCGTCGACCTCGAGGTCGTCAATGGTCACCACCAGGGCGCCTGCTTCCCCTTCGTCGAGCACCTCGACTCCGGCGTCAACCGCATGGCCTTCGCCCCCGACGGCTCGATGTTCGTCGGCCAGACCGACCGCGGCTGGGGCTCGGTCGGTCGCAAGAGCTACGGCCTGCAGCGCATCGCGTGGAACGGCACGACCCCCTTCGAGATCCTGCACATGCGGGCGCGACCGGACGGCTTCGAGCTCGAACTGACCGCGGAGGTCGACCCGGAGACCGCGGCGGACCCGGCTTCCTATCGCCTCACGAGCTACACCTACGCCTACCACGCCGACTACGGCGCGCCGGAGAGCGACGCGCGCGAGCTGGCCGTCGAGCGCGTGGAGGTCTTGGACTCGCGCACGCTGCGCCTGGTGCTGCCGGAGATGCGCGCGGGCTACGTGCACGAGCTCCACGCCGACGGTCTGCGCAGCGCTGCCGGTGAGCCTCTCGAGCACGCGGACGCCTACTACAGCCTGATGGAGGTGCCGGGGAGGCAGGCCTCCGCCCCGCGGGCGACCGAAGCCGCGGCCCACGCGGAGGAAGGGGCCCGGAAGCTCCTCTTCCTGACCCACTCCGCGGGCTACGAGCACGGGGTCGTGAAGCGCGAGACGCCGGAGACCCTCTCCCACGCCGAACGCTGCCTGATCGAGGCGAACCCCGCGCGCTACCAGGTCACCGCGACCCAGGACTGCTCGCTGATCCGCGCCGAGGTCCTCGAGGACTACGACGCCCTGCTCTTCTACACGACCGGAGAGCTCCCGATCTCCGCCGAGCACCGGGACGAGCTGATCGACTGGGTCGCCTCGGGCGGCGCCTTCGTGGGCATTCACTGCGCGACCGACACCTGGTACGAGTTCCCCGCCTACATGGACATGATCGGGGGCGCCTTCGACGGTCACCCCTGGCACGAGGAGGTGAGCCTCGTCGTCGAGGACCCGCGCCACCCCTCGACCGCCCACCTCGGAGAGCGCTGGGAGCTCGAGGACGAGATCTACCAGTTCCGCGACTGGCGTCGCTTCCCCCTGCACGCGCTGCTACGCCTCTCCGGCGAGCGCGCCGATCTCTCGAAGGGCAACCGGGAGGACCGCGACAACGTCAACGCCTGGTGCAAGGCCTTCGGTGCGGGGCGCGTGTTCTACACGGCCCTGGGTCACCGCCCCGAGCTGTGGACCGACCCGATCTTCCTCGCCCACCTGTTGGGCGGCGTCGAGTGGGCCATCTCCGGCCCGGACACCCCCGTGCCCGCGCCCGCGGGCGCGCAGGAGCTCATCGCCCCCGGAGACCTCTCGGCCTGGTGTCACGCCGACGGCCGCGACGCCGAATGGAGCGAGGAGCGGGGCCTGGTCACGGTCTCCGCTGGCACCGGCAACCTCTTCACGCGCGAGCGCTTCGGCGACTGCTTCTTGCACCTGGAGTTCAGCCCCTCGGAGGATCCCGAGGAGGCCGGCTGGCAAGGCCGCGGCAACAGCGGGGTCTACCTGATGGGGCAGTACGAGCTGCAAGTGCTCGACTCCTTCGGACGCTCGGGCGAGATGGGCGACTGCGGCGCGATCTACGGCGTCGCGACCCCCGACGTCCAGCCCTACCGCCGCGCCGGGACCTGGTCCACCTACGACATCGAGTTCCGCGCGCCGCGCTTCGACGATGCGGGCGAGAAGACCGAGAGCGCGCGCGTCACGGCCTGGCTCAACGGGCGCAAGATCCACGAGGACGTCGAGGTCCCCGGCCCCACGGCCGCCAGCTGGCGCCGCGACGAGTTTCCGATGGGCCCGCTCATGCTGCAGGACCACGGCAACGCCGTGCGCTATCGAAACGTCTGGGTGCTGCCGCGCTAGTGTCCTAGGACCGGGCGGCGGCTCCCTCCCCGGCTCAGTGGTCCTTGACCTTGTCCAGGCTGTTCTTGAGAGCCCGGTTCAGCTTCCCGGCGCAGTCGGCGATGGCCTTCTGGAAGGAATTCCCGGTCTGCTCGACGGTCAGCGGTTGGCGACCGGCGGGGCGCGCTTCCATCTTGCAGCGCTTGTCGTTGGGCGACGACTTCTGGGGGCTGTTGTCGTCGTGGAGGTGGACCTCGACGCGGGTGATGCGCTCGCCGAAGTGCGCCAGCTCCTTGTTCACCCGTTCGTGGACGTAGTCGTCGATGACGTCGGACTTCTGGATGTTCGCGTAATTGACCTGGATCAGCATCGGTCTCGGCGTGGGGTCGGGATGAAGGCGAGCGCGCGGTGAGTCTAGACCGAGGGGCGCCGGGCGGCTAGCCCCCGATCGAGTAGGCGTTGGTGGCCTCGGTCAGCTCCTGGACGGCGATGTCGCGCACGCGGGCCAGGAGGGCCGGGTCGTCGCTGTCGGCGAGGAGATAGAACTTCCAGAGGTCGCGATAGGAACGCTCCAGGTCCGCCAGCCGCGGCACCTGCTCCGAGAAGTGCGAGAGGGGCAGGACCTCCGCCTGGCCCGGCCAGCGGACGTGGGTGCGGGCCTCCTTGAGCTGCATGCGCTGCGCCGGGCAGTAGATCATCAGCTCGACCTCGCGGCCGGTGGCGAAGCGCACGAGGTCGGCGAGGCGCTCCTCGACCTCCCGGCGCTGGTCGGCCCCGCCCTGGGCGAAGAAGCGCGCGACGAGGGCCTCCTGGACGTCCGCGTTCTCGTAGCGCGGGAAGACGCACACACGCTTGTAGAGCTTGCGGGCGCGGAAGCTCCGCACGAGACGCCGCACCGTGTCCCGCGTCGCGGCCTCGGCCCCCTCGACCGAGCGCTCGAGGAGGTCGAGGATGGAGGCGTCGGTCTGGTCGTAGAAGGACTCCTCCGCCACGCAGCCCGCCCGCAGGGCGAGCTCGACCGCGCGCGCCACCATCGCGCCAGAGCTGACCTTCGCGTGGTGGTAGTAGACCCGCTCCGAGAAGTAGTAGCGTGCCTCGAGCAGGCGCACCATCTCGCTCAGGATGTCCTCCCGCAAGAGGTCGTGCTTGCAGAGGTCGATGAAGAGGTTGTTCGAGGCCCGGTCGACCTTGAAGTAGCTCGTGACCCGCGGGTCGATCTCGAGCCGCAGGCCCGTGAAGTAGGCGTCCCGCGCCAGGTAGTCCAGGATGTCCGAGCAGATCGTGCCGGAGACGACCTGCCACCAGTAGCTCGGGATCGGCCGCGACTCGCCCCCCCGCCCGCGGGCCAGGATCGCCAGCACGTCCTCGCGCACTCCCAACTCCTCGAGCCGCCCCCCGACCTCGGTGGCGGGGTCGAGGACCTGCTCGAAGCGGTAGGCCGAGTCATGGCGGCGGAAGATCCCGTCCTGGTCCTCGAGGCTGTGGCCGAAGGGGATGTGGGTGATGTCGTGGACGAGGGCCGCCAGGCGGATGACGCGCGCCTCCTCCTCGCTGATGCGGATCAACCCCGCGGGGTCGAGCTCGAAGGAGAGGTTGATCGCGTCGACGATCTGCTGGGTGACGTGCAGGCTCCCGATCATGTGGTCGAAGCGTGTGTGCACGGCCCCCGGGTAGACGAGGTAGGCCGTCCCCAGCTGGCGGACGCCGCGCATGCGCTGCATCTCGACCGTGTCGAGCACCGAGAGCTCCTCGTGGGTCAGGTAGACGTCCCCCTGGACGGGGTCTCGCAGCACGCTGTACTTCTTGCGTCCGGACATGCGGGTCGCCTCCGCCGAGCGAAAAAGGCGGAGGCGAACAGGACAGTCTAGGTCCGGGCCGCGCACCATGTCAGGGCAAAAGCCCATGAGCGCCTCCCCCGCAGAGCCCCTCTCGATCCTGGCCGTCGAGCCGTGGCTCGGTGGCTCGCACGCCGCCTTCCTCGAGGCCTGGCGGGCGCGCAGCCGGCACCGGGTCGAGGTCGTGGGGCTCCGCGCTCGGCACTGGAAGTGGCGTATGCGCGCGGGGGCCTGGGAGCTGGCGCGCCGGCTCGGAGAGCACGAGCCTCCGGACCTCCTCCTGGCTTCGGACTACGTCGACCTCCCGGCGCTCTACGGCTTCCTGCCGGGGAGCTGGGCGGCGGTCCCGAGCGTCCTCTACCTGCACGAGAACCAGCTCACCTATCCCCTCGCGGAGGGCGAGCGCGAGGACGAGCGCGACCTCGGCTTCGGCTTCACCAACCTCATGAGTTGCGTGCGGGCGGAGGCCGTGGTGTTCAACTCGCGCTACCACCGCGAGGACTTCGGCGCGGCCGCCCTCGAGCTCCTGCGCCAGCTGCCGCGGCCACGGCCGATGGAGGAGCTGCGCCGCAAGCTCGAGCTCGCGCGGGTCGTCGCCCCGGGCGTCGAGCTCGACGAGCTGCCCCTCGGTCCGGGCGGCCGGGCCGACGCGCCGTTGCGCGTCCTCTTCAACCAGCGCTGGGAGCACGACAAGGACCCCCTGGCCTTCCTGCGGCTCGCCGCGCGACTCCAGGATGAGGGGCTCACCTTCGAGCTCGTGCTCCTCGGCGAGCGCTACGAGCGCCTGCCGGAGGGGGTCGCGCAGGCCTTGGAGCGCCTCGCGCCGCGCATCGCCCGCGGGGGGTTCGCGGCCGAGCGCGCCGACTACGCCGCGGCCCTCGGGAGCGCCGACCTCGTGCTGAGCACCGCCCGCCACGAGTTCTTCGGGCTGGCCGTCGTCGAGGCCATGGCGACCGGCACTCGGCCGCTGCTGCCCCGCCGTCTCGCCTACCCGGAGGTGGTCGGGGTGGACCTCGGCGAGGCCGTGCTCTACAACGACGAGGATGAGGCCTTCGCGAAGCTCGCCCGGCACGCCCGCTCCCCCGAGGAGCTGCGGGCGCCGGCGTCCCGGGCCGCCTGGCGCCGCGCGGCCAAACCTTGGTCGGCGGCGCGAACGGCGGAGGAGCTGGATCGGCTCTGCGGGGAGATCGTGGAGGACCGCCTGAGGGTGCGATGAGTCTCCGCACCGGCTTCTCGCGCGTCGGCGTCGCCGCGCTGCTCGGCCTCGCGGCCTGCGGCAGGACGACCGTGCACCACCGGGGCTCCCACGACCTGATCCAGGCCCGCGAGGCCGCCGCCCTCTCCCTCGCGATCCTCGGCCAGCCGGTCCCCGACTTCGAGCTGAGCTCGATCGACGGCACGCGCGTGCGGCTCTCGGACTACGTCGGGAAGGTCGTGGTCCTCGAGTGGTTCAACCCCCAATGTCCCTTCACGACTTATGCGCATACCTCCGGGACCCTCGCGGACTATCCCGCGCAGGCGGTCGAGCGAGGTGTCGTCTGGCTGGCCGTCAACTCTGCCACGACCGAGAAGATGGGCGGCGACCCCGGCGACAACCGGGCGGCTCGGGACACGTGGGGCATCGACTTCCCGATCCTGCTCGACCCGCAGGGCGACGTCGGTCGGCGCTTCGACGCGACCACGACGCCGGAGGTCTTCGTGATCGACCCCGAGGGAGTGCTCGTCTACGTGGGCGCCGTGGACAACATGCCGTTCGGCAAGGTGCGGGGCGGAGGCGAGGGCCAGAACTACCTGGCGGAGGCCCTGGAGGCGGTCCTCGCCGGGCAGCCAGTCGACCCCCCCGCGCGCCCCGCCTACGGCTGCCGCGTGAAGTACGCGCAGCCGACGCTCGGTCGCTGACGCGTCGCCCGTGACGGGTGGCGCGCTCATTCAAGGCGGGGTCTCGCAGACCTCGTCAGGCTGATCGAAGCTCCCGAAGACCTTCGCCAGGCGCTGGAGATTGCACTTCATCTCGACCCGCAGGTCGGCGCCTTGGGCGTAGGCGTGGGTGTCCAACGCCTGGACCACCGCGTGCTCGAGCTGGAGCTTGGGCTGGGAGGCGTAGGAGGTGAGCTGTCCCTTCCCTCCCTTGCAGGCCTCGTGGTCTGGATCGGCGGCGTCGTGGAAGCGCTCCACGAAGTAGCGCTGCATACGCACGAGGTGGGGCAACAGCGCCTCGAAGCTCTTCTTGTGCGCCTCCGGCCCTTTGTCGATCGCCAGGAAGGCGAACTCGGCGAACATGAACACGAAGTAGGAGTCGGCCTCGAAGTGGTAGAGCTTCTTGTCCGGTTTGTTGACGGTGATCGGCGCCCGCAGGAGGCCGGAGGCGAAGCGCTGAAGGGTCTGGCCGAGGACCGGGGCCTGCTGCTCGATGGGCCATTGGCTCGCCTCACCTTCGAAGCGCTTCTCCACCGCCTCCAGGAAGATGCCCGAGAAGACCGCGACGTCCTCCTTCTTCACGGCGACCTGGGTCGGCGCGGTGGCGGGCTTGAGGAGCACCTTCATGCGATGGTTCAGGTGCGCCACGACGCACTTGAAGGCCTTCTCGCGCTTCTTCCGCTCTTGCTCGTCGACCCCGGCCAGGGGCATCAAGTCGGGGAGGGTCTGCTCGTCGAGGTGAAGCAAGAAGGCGCGCTCGAGGTGGAGCTGGCTCTTCCCCTTGTCGGGCGGCTGGACGAGCTCCTGGAGCTCTGCGTACAGCGGCACGTAGAGGTCGAGCTCGGAGTCGGCGTCCTGCAGCCCGAGCTCGCCCGCCCGGCGCCAGTGGTGATCCAGCGCCTGTGGCTCCTCCCCGAAGTAGGAGAGGTCGATGGTGAGCCACCAACGCGGAGGGAGGTCGTCCTCCGAACTCCGCACGGAGACGACCCCACGGTAGGGGCCGCCGGTGCGCACGCCTCCAGCCTCACCCTCGAAGGAGGTGACAGGATCCAGGCCCTTCTCGTGGATCGACCAGCTCACCTGGTCGATCCGCGTGCGGTTGGGCGCCAGCACGAGGTCGAGCCCGCCCGCGCCCGACTCGGGGACCTCCTTCGTGAAGCGGTAGGTGCCAGGCACGGCTACTCCGGATCGTCGAAGGTCCACCAGACGACGCGTGCCTGGACCTTCCGTTCCGCGGGCGTGCCTTCGCCCGTGTTCATTGCCCACTCGTGCTCCGCGCCACCGGAGTCCTTCAACGTCACCGGGACGTCCGACTCGTGCTGGCCGTTCGAGCCCGGGTTCCAGTCCCCGGGAGGACCGATCACCCCCTGGAAGGCCTCGATCGCGCTGGCGTCGCCCAGGTCGCCGAACTCCTCGATTCGACTCTCGAGCTCCTCGAACATGACCCCGTCCAGCTTCTCGGCCAGGTTGGTGTCGTCGTCCCAGGCGAGGTCCTGCCACTTGGTCTCGGTGCGGCGCGTGAAGCGCTTGTCGAGCTCCGCCAGGACGGCTTCGTTGCTCGACACGACGAACAGGCTCAATCGGGCGTATACCTTGCTCATGATTCTCGGCTCCTTCCGGCATCCACCGGCGGTTGTTGATTCAGTCGATGATCTCGAGGACCTTCAAGGTGGCGTGGACGTGGATGATGGTCGTCTTGCCCTTGGCGTCGCGGAGGACCCAGGGCAGCGCGGGGGCCGCGGAGGGGGTGCGAACACTGATCTCGGCGATCTGCTGAAGGGAGGTGCCGTCGCCGGGCTTCCACTCCCCCTGCTTGAGGGCCTCGACAGCGACAACGAGCTCCTCGAGGTCCACGGCCATCCCTGCCTTGCACCCCTTGAAGATCTTGCCGTTCAGGACTGCCTCCACGTCCCGTCCCATGCGAATGGGGATCGTGGTCCACTTGCGCTCGAGACTCTTGGTCCAGCGCGCGTCGAAGAGCGTTCTCAGCTCGGGGTTCTTCCAGTCACAGACGAGCCTCATCGAGGCCATGTAGATCTCGGTCATGTCTCTCCTCCTGATTACTCCTCTACTCTCGCGCTTCGAGCGCAGCGAAATCCTAGTTCCACGGACCAGGCGGGGCGCAACTCGCCCTCGTCCGAACGCGTGAGGATCGGGCGAAATCCCTCCGAATGGAGGTCCCGCTCCTCGGGGTCGAGACGCCACGAGGCGCCGCGAACGACAACTCCGATCAGGTCTTCGGTCGTGTCCGTCAGCTCTCGAACGTTGCCAGCGGCATGGAGGAAGCCCAGGTGGGCGGGGTGGGGATCCTCGAACACCGCGACGCAACTCGAAAGGTAGCGAGCAAAGGAGGCCTCCAGCTCGGACTCCGCAACTTCCGCCGACTCCTCGGGCGTTGGCGCGACCCAGGGGACCTCGACCGCGTCCCCCCAGGGAGTGCGGCGGCCGTCCGGGCGCGTCATCGCGTGCTGCCACTCCGCACTGCTGGGCAGGCGCACGCCCGCCCAGCGAGCGTAGGCCTGGCAGTCACGGAAGGAGACCGCCACGACCGGCAGCTCGGCCTGGGCCTCGGGGAAGCCGAGGACCCTCCAGGGCTCGGGCTCGGGGTGGCCCGAGGCCTCGACGAAGCGACGGTAGTCGCGGTTCGAGACCTCGCGGCGGTCGAGGTAGAAGCTCTCCAAGCGCGCGCCCGTGGAGGTCAGTCCGCCTTCGACGAGGATCATGTCCCGGCTCGCGCGCCGCTGGGGCACGCGCTCGACCCGGACGACCTCGTCGGCCCCTTCGCGGAGCAAGAGCGAGGCCTCCCACGGCGGGCTGCCGCCGTCGAGCACCGTGAATCGATAGTGCCCCGGATCGAGGTGGCCCTCGAAGGGCGTCTCTCCCAAGCGCTCGCGCGGCCCGAAGTCCCGAGTCTCCACGTCGACGCGCTGGACCAGGATCCGCGAGCCCGGGACCCCCGCGTCGATCACGACCCGGCCCTGCCCGGCGCGGATCGAGGCGCGGGTGAAGAGGGCCAGCGAGACGAGGGCCGCGGCGAGCACGACGGCCGCGGAGGCCAGGACCGTCACGCGCCTGCGCCGCACGAGCTCTCGGCCGCGACGCCAGAGGGAGGGCGGGCTGGCCAGGATCGGGCGCCCCGCGAGGAAGCTGCGCAGGTCCCCCGCCATGTGGGCCGCGGTCGAGTAGCGGTGCTGCGGGTCCTTCTCGAGGGCCTTGTGACAGATCGTGGCCAGGTCGCGCGGCACGGATCGGTTGACGAGGTCCAGACGCGCCGGCTCCTTGTGGAGCACGTTCTGGAGCGACTCCTCGAGGGTCTCCCCTCGGAAGGGCTGACGCAGGGTGAGCGCTTCGTAGAGCAGCGTGCCGAGGGAGAAGACGTCCGAACGCGGATCGATCGCGTTCTTGAGCGCGCGCACCTGCTCCGGGCTCATGTAGGGCGCCGTTCCCGCCAGCTGGCCCGTCTCGGTGTTGCTCGGCTCGAGCAGGTTCTTGGCCACGCCGAAGTCCGTCAGCAAGGGCTCCTCGCCGTGCAGCAGCAGGATGTTCGAGGGCTTGACGTCGCGGTGGACGATCCCGGTCTCGTGGGCGTGGTGCAGGGCCTCGGCCACGCGGGCGATCCAATCGCACTGGCGGCGCACGTAGTCCCGGGACCGCGAAGGGCGCCCCCCCTCGTCCCGGTCGCGGGCCCGGGCCTCCAGCAGGACCTGGGCGTAGGTGGGTCCCTCGACGTAGTCCATGACGAGGTAGTGCAGCCCGTCGTCTTCGCCGACGTCGTGAACGGAGACGATCCCCGGATGCCGCAGCTTCGCCAAGGTGACGGCCTCCCGGCGGAAGCGCGCGACGCGCTCCTCGGAGCTGGTGGCGAAGCGCGGCAGGACCTTGAGCGCGACCTCGTTGTGCAGCTCGGAGTGCTCGGCGAGGTAGACCGTGGCCATTCCGCCCTCCCCGAGCTTGCGTAGCACGCGGTACTTGCCGAGGGCCGCGCTCTCCGACAGGGTGGTCTCCTCCCCGGGAAGCCGGCGGGCGGGCCGCTCGCGGGCCTCCGGCTCGAGGAAGACGGGGTCGCACAGCCGGTGGCTCTCCAGCAGGCGCTCGACGCGCTCACGCAGCTCGACGTCCTCCCCGCACTCCGCGTCCAGGTAGGCGTCGATCTCCTCGGGCTCGAGCTCGAGGGCCCGCAGGACGAGGCGCTCGATCTCCCTCCAGCGCGGTTCGCTCATGGCCGCAGCTCCTCGTGCAGGAAGGCCTTGGCGAGCTGCCAGCGTCGGGCGGCGGTCCGGGAAGAAAGGCCCATCACCCGGGCCACCTCCTCGAGGGGCAGGCCGGCGAAGAAGCGCAGCTCGACGAACTCGACGAGCTCGGGGGAGCGGTGCTCGAGGCGGCCCAGCGCCCGGTCGAGGTCCACGAGAGGGCCCGAGCGCTCCTCGAGATCTTGGATCACCTCCTCGAGGGGAATGCGCGCCTCCGCCGCGCCACGCTTGACGGCGCCCTTGCGGCGCGCGTGGTCGACGAGGACCTGGCGCATCGACCTGGCGGCCAGGCGCATCAAGTGCTGGCGATCCTGGAGGGTGGTGCGCTCGCCGCAAAGGCGCAGGCACGCCTCGTTGACCAGGGCCGTCGCTCCGAGCGTGTGCGCGGGGGACTGACCACTCATCAGGCCGGACGCGAGGGAGTGGAGCTGTGCCTGGAGCCGGGCGAAGAGCTCGTCGCGCGCCCGCAGAGAGCCCTGACGCCAGCCGGCGAGGAGCTCTTCGATCGTGGCGTCGTCGGTCATCGTTGGCTGGCGAGGCTTGCCGCCGGCCGGCGCCGGCCATCGGCCCGGGGCTCCGGCCGCGGCGGGCCCGGCTCTGCTCGGGGTCGTATGAGGTTCATTCCGAGTGGGCAACGCATTCTGGGGCCGATGGCTGCCACCCGCCCGGGCTTTTTCGGTGACCGCGACAGGCCGGGGGAGCGGCCCCCTCCGGACCCGCCGCTGCTATCCTCGTGGCCCTTCCACGGGGCCGCACGACGTTTCACGGCCCGGGCCCCCCACCGCGGTCGAACCGCAGGCAACCAATCATGAAGCCCTCCTCCCTCCTCGGCCTCCCGCTCGTGCTCCTTCTGGCCCTCGCCGGCCTCTCCGCGGCCACCCCCCAAGAAGAGGACTCCGCCGAGAAAGCGGCCGAGGCGGCGCGCGCGGCGGTCATCGCCGAGCAGTCACCCTCCTACCCGTTGAACAGCTGCGTCGTCAGCGGCGAGGCCTTCACGGCGGAGGATCCCGCGCAGGACTTCGTGATCGACGGTCACCTCGTCCGGCTCTGTTGCTCGCGCTGCAAGAGCGTCGCGGAGAAGGACCCCAAGGCCGTCATCGCCAAGGTCCAGCGCGCCGTGGTCGAGCAGCAGAAGCCGCTCTGGCCCCTGGAGACCTGCCCGGTCAGCGGCGACGCCTTTGGTGGCGAGATGGGCGAGCCGCTCGACTACGTGGTCGGCACGCGCTACGTCAAGCTGTGCTGCAAGGGCTGCGTCAAGGCGGTCGAGAAGGACCGCGGGAAGTTCTTTGCCGACCTCGACGCGGCGCTGATCCCCGCCCTGCGCAAGACCTATCCGACCGAGGTGTGCGTCGTCAGTGATGAGCGGCTCGGCAGCATGGGCGAGCCGATCGACGTGATGTACGGGCACCGGCTGCTGCGCTTCTGCTGCAAGGGTTGCCTGCGAGCCTACAAGAAGGACCCCGCCGGACTGGCGCGCAAGGTCTACGGACAGGCGCAGGCGAAGGCGAAGGACGCACCGGCGGACGGCGAGGAGCGCTGAGGGTGACCCCCGGGCGCGCGCGCGGGATCGCCACCCGCAGCGCCAGGAGCTAGGATCTCGACCATGGAGCCCGAGACCTACGACGTCGCCGTGCTCGGTTCGGGCCTGGCGGGCTCGATCCTGGCTGCGATCCTCGCCCGTCACGGACACTCGGTGGTCCTGCTCGAGGGAGGCTCGCACCCGCGCTTCGCCATCGGCGAGTCGGTCGTGCCCGAGTTCGGGGCTCTCGCGAACCTCCTGGCGGACCTCTTCGACGTTCCCGAGCTCGCGCGGCTCGCGAATTTCCAGCGCATCCGCCACGGGGTCAGCGCCAACTGCGGCATCAAGCGCAACTTCAGCTTCCTGGAGCACGCCGACGGCCGCGAGCCGACGCGCGAGTCCTGGAGCCAGTTCCAGACGATGACGCACCCCCTGGGCCCGGACACTCACGTCTACCGGCCCGACATCGACGCCTGGCTGACGGCCCTCGCCGTGAAGCAAGGGGCGACCTACGTCGAGCGTGCGCCGGTGGAGAGGGCGGAGGACGTCGAGCTCGACGCGGAGGGCGTGCGCATCCGCGCCGGCGGGCGCGACTGGCGAGCGCGCTTCCTCGTCGACGGCACGGGCTTCCGGTCGCCCGTGGCCGAACGCCTCGGCCTGCGCGAGGAGCCGAGCTACCGCACGGACTCGCGCTCCCTCTTCACCCACATGGTCGGCGTGCGCCCCTTGAAGGAGGCCCTGCCGGCCGGCCACCGCCTGCCCGTGCCCAGCGACCCCGACCAAGGGACGCTGCACCACCACTTCGACGGGGGCTGGTTCTGGGTGATCCCCTTCGGCAACCACCCCCAGGCGGTGAACCCGGTGTGCAGCGTGGGGCTGACGCTCGAGCGCGAGCGCCACCCCGAGGCGGGGCTCCCGCCCGATGAGGAGTTCCGCGCCTTCGCGCGCCGCTTCCCCGTCGTCGAGCGACAGTTCGAGGAGGCGCGGGCGGTGCGCTCCTGGGTGAGCTCCGGCCGCATCCAGTACCAGTCGAGCCGCCTGACCGGCCCGCGCTGGTGCCTCCTGCCCCACGCCGCGGGCTTCCTCGACCCGCTCTACTCCGGCGGGCTCGTCCTGACGCTGCTCGGCGTGCGGCAGATCGCGAGCGCCCTGCTGGAGGGGCTGCCCACGGACGATCCCGAGCCCGCCGGGCTGCGGGCCTACGAGCGCAATACCCGAGAGAACGTCGAGGCCCTCGACAAGGTCGTCCACGGCTCTTACTTGGCCTTCCGCCACCCCGGGCTCTTCAACGCCTTTTATCGCATCTGGGCCGTGGGCAACTACCACGGCTCGGCGGCGACGATCGCGCTCAACATGAGCTTCCTCGAATCGCGCGACCGGAAGACCTTCGACTGCCTGGACCGCGCGCCCTACCGGCGCTCGCTCGGCACGGACAACCCGCACATGCTCGAGCTCGTCGACCAGGGCTACGAGGTGCTGCTCGCGGTCGAGGAGGGCCGCAAGGACCCCGCGGCGGCCCGGCAAGAGCTCTTGGCGCTGCTCGCCGCCCAGGAGTGGATCCCGCCCCAGTTCCACATCGCCGACGGCGATCGGCGCTACCTCGCGTCCTTCACGGTCTTCCCCCTCGTCTCGATGATCCTCTGGGGCAAGCGCAACGCGGACCCGGACTTCAAGCGGACGTACTACAGCGTGGGCCCCGTCTTCTTCCGTGAGCTGACCAAGTCCCTCTACCAGGAGGCGCGGCGCAGCACGCGCTCCTTCCTCGACGTCGCCAAGGCGGCGCACATGACCCGTGGCAGCTCCTGACCCGGGCTTCGACCGACGCTTCACGCCGGCGGCGCCGGGGCTGTGGGCCATGGTCATGATCCACGCCGGCGCCTTGCTCGCCCTCCTCCCCGCCGCCCGCCCGACTCCGGCGCTGCTCGCCCTCTGCGCGGCGACCTACGCGCTGCGGATGTTCGCGGTGACGGCGGGCTTCCACCGTTACTTCGCCCACCGGGCCTTCAAGACGTCGCGCGCCGTGCAGTTCCTCTTCGCCTTCATCGGCGGCATGGCCGTCGTGCGCGGCGCCCTCTGGTGGGCGGCCCACCACCGCGCGCACCACCGCCACTCCGACGAGCGCGGAGACCCCCACTCCCCGATCCACGGCCTGTGGTGGTCGCACATGGGCTGGTTCATGGCCCGCGGGAACCAGGCGACGCGGCGCGAGCTGATCCCCGACCTCACGCGCTTCCCCGAGCTGGTGTGGCTCGACCGCAACGAGCTCGCGCCGATCCTGGTCTTCGTCGCGGTCTGCTTCGGCGTCGGCGCGGGCGGAGCGGCCTTGGCCGGCACTCCCGTCCTCGCGGGCGGCTTCGCCGCCTGGGTCTGGGGGGCGAACGTCAGCTCCGTGCTCCTCTGTCACTCGATCTTCAGCCTGAACTCGGTCTCCCACGCGATCGGGAGCCGGCGCTACGACGTGGGCGACCGCAGCACGAACCAACCTCTCGTCGCCCTCGCGACCTTCGGAGAAGGATGGCACAACAACCACCACCGCTGGCCCGGCCGCGCCTACCTCGGCGAGGGCTGGCGCGAGGTGGACATCTCCTGGTACGGGCTCCGGCTGCTCGCCGCCCTCGGCCTCGTGAGCGACCTACGCGGCCAGGAAGGCGAGGCCCGGAGGCTCAGCGCATGAGGACCGGGACGCGCGGGGCCGCGGGGCTCCTGTTCTGCACTCTCTCCCTGGGCAGCTGCGCGGAGGAGCCGGCCCCGTCGCCGTGGGAGCCGGCGCAGAACCTCCTGCTCGTCACGATCGACACCCTGCGCGCGGACCGCCTGGGGTGCTACGGCTACGAGTTGGCCGAGACGCCGAACATCGACGCCCTGGCCGCCGGCGGCGTGCGCTTCGAGGAGGTCCAGAGCGTGGCGCCGATCACGATGGTCGCCCACACGAGCCTGATGACGGGCACGGTCCCGCCCCACCACGGAGTGCGCGACAACGCCAGCCACCGGGCGCTGCCCGAGCTCACGACCCTGGCCGAGGTGCTGCGCGCGGAGGGCTTCCGCACGGGCGCCTTCGTCTCGGCCTTCGTGCTCGACTCGATCTACGGCCTGGACCAGGGCTTCGAGGTCTACGGGGACGTCCCCCAGCGGGTGCCCCAGCCGACGAGCGAGTTCGAAGAGCGGCCGGGCCAGGAGGTCAACCAGGAGGCGGTCGCCTGGCTGCGCCGGCTGGGTCCAGACGAGCGCTTCTTCGTCTGGGTGCACTACTTCGAGCCCCACCAGCCCCACCCGCGACCGGCGGAGCTCCCGCCCCACCTGCGCGAGCGACCCTACGACGCCGACGTGGCCCTGGCAGACCGGGTCCTCGGGCAACTGCTGGGGCTGCTCGAGGAGTCGGGGCACCGCGACGACACGCTGATCGTGTTGACCTCCGATCACGGCGAGAGCCTCGGCCAGCACGGGGAGGAGACCCACGGATTCTTCGCCTACCAGCCCGTGCTGCGCGTGCCGCTCGTCCTGGCGCACGAGGACCTCGACGCGGGCCGGGTGGTGAAGGACCGCGTCAGCCTCATCGACGTCCTGCCGACGGTGCTCGAGCTGCTCCACGTCGTCCCACCCCCGGTGCCGGAGCCCGCGCGCTCCCTGCTCCCCCTGCTGCGCGGCGAGGAGCTCCCGCCGCGACCGACCTACTTCGAGAGCTGGGTGCCCATGCTCAGCTACGGCTGGGCTCCGCTGCAGGGAGTCGCCGAGGGCGACCTGAAGTACATCCGCGCGCCGCGCCCCGAGCTCTACGAGCTCGCGAGCGACCCGGGCGAGGAGACGAACCTGCACTCGACGCGGGCCGAGGAAGCGCGGACGCTGGCGCGCAGCCTCGAGGAGCTGCTCGCCGAGAACGAGGACCGAGCGCGGGGCGAGCGAGCGAAGCGCGAGCTGAGCGGCGAGGAGCGACAACGCCTCGCCGAGCTGGGCTACACGGGTACGGCGGCCGCCGCCGAGCCCGAGCTCACCCTGCGCGACCCCAAGGACGGCATCGAGCGCATCCGCAAGGAGCAGCTCGCGCGGGGCCTGCTCGACGAGGGCCAGCTCGAGCCCGCCGCGGGCCTCCTGAACGAGCTCCTCGCCGAGGAGCCCGAGAACCCCGTCTTCAACGCTCACCTCGGCCTGCTGCGCATGCTGCAGTCTCGGCACGCGGAGGCCATCCCCCACCTCGAGGAGGCCATCCAGGGGGGCCTCGACAACGCCACGACCCGCAGCAACCTCGGGACCAGCTTCCTCAAGGTCGACCGCCACGCCGACGCCGTCCGCGAGTTGCGCGAGGCCCTCGAGCAGAACCCCAAGCACCTCGTCTCCTGGTTCTGGCTCGGCCGCACCCACCTCGCGGCAGGTCAGAAGCCGGAGGCGCGGAAGTGCTTCGAACAGATCCTCGAGTTGTGGGACGGACCCGAGGGCGCGATGACGGAGCAGGTGCGGGGGTACTTGCGGCAGCTGGGGGGTGGGTGATCCGAGGCGCTCTCGGAATCGTCGCGGGGAGTGCGCCTTGCGGCTTCCCGGAGAGAGACAGGAAACCAGGAAGGGCAGGAAACCAGGAAGCTTGAATAGGGCCGATCGGCGACGGCCGCCATTGCGCTTCGCTGTCCGTCCAGGACGGAACGGAGCCCCTTCGGGGCTCCGATTCGATTTGGCGACTGAGACGGTCCGCTGACTTCTCCAGGGGATAGGAGATAAAAATACGACCGGAGCCCCGAAGGGGCTCCGGTCGGTCGTTCTGGTCTCTTCTGGACTGACAGCGAAGCGCAATGGCGGCCGTCGCCGATCGGCCCTATTCAAGCTTCCTGGTTTCCTGCCCTTCCTGGTTTCCTGTCTCTCTCTGGAATGCCGGGTCCTCTCACGCCTTCGCCGGCGCGCGCAAGGCCTCGACCACCATGTCCCCCACCTCGCTGGTGGGGTGCACGCCGGTGCCGACGCCCTGGATGCGACCGCTCTTGAGCAGCTCGCGGATGGCGTCCTCGACCGCCTTGGCGGCGGGCTTCTCGCCCAGGTAGTCGAGCATCATGCTCGTGGCGAGGATGGCCGCCACGGGAGAGGCGACGTTCTTGCCCGCGTGCTTGGGAGCAGAGCCGTGGATGGGCTCGAAGAGGCTGACGCGGCCGGGGTGGATGTTGCCCGAGGCCGCGATGCCCATGCCGCCCTGCACCATCGCGCCGAGGTCGGTGATGATGTCGCCGAAGAGGTTCGGGGTGACGCCGACGTCGAACCACTCGGGGTTCTTGATCATCCACATGCAGGCGGCGTCGATGTAGGCATGCTCGGTCTTGATGTCCGGGTAGTCCTTCGCGACCTCCGCGAAGACCCGCGTCCAGATGTCCTGGGCGCGCACGGCGTTGGCCTTGTCGATCAGCGTGACGGTCTTGCGCTTGTCGCGCTCGCGGGCGAGATCGAAGGCGTAGCGGATGACGCGTTCGGTGCCGACGCGGGTGTAGACCATCGTCTGGGTCGCGACCTCGTGGGCCTGCCCCTTGTGGGCGAAGCCGTGCATGCCGGTGTAGGCGCCCTCGGTGTTCTCGCGCACGATCACCATGTCCACGTCCTCGGGGCGCTTGTCCTTGAGGGGACAGAAGCGCTCGTCGAAGAGCTGGATCGGCCGTAGGTTGACGTAGAGGTCGAGCTCGAAGCGCATCTTCGCGATCACCCCGTACTCGATCAGCCCGACGGGCAGCCGCGGGTCGCCGATCGCCCCGAGGTAGATCGCGTTCATGCCCTTGACCTCCTCGAAGGCGGCGTCGGGGAAGATCTCCTGGGTGGCCAGGTAGTGCTCGCTGCCGTAGGGGTACTCGTTCAGGCGGTAGCGGAAGCCGTAGACCTCCGAGGCCGTCTCGAGGACGCGCAGGGCCTCCCGGGTCACCTCGGGTCCGATGCCGTCCCCGGGGATCGATGCGATGTCGTACTCGGTCATTTCAATTCTCCGCATTGGCCGGCACGCGGAACATGCCCGGCTCGAAGCTCGTGATGCGTCCCTCGACGGCGCTGGCCGCGACCGTGAGCGGGGAGGCGAGGTAGAGGCGTCCGGGGCCGCTGCGCCCCTGGAAGTTGCGGTTGATGGCGCTCACCGTGACCTGATCGGAGGTCTCGCTGACGCCGGGGCCGCAGCCGATGCAGGCGCCGCAGCCGGGGTTGATGACGGTCACGCCGGCCGCGGCGAAGGTCTCCAGGTAGCCGCGCGAGGCCGCGTAGCGCTGGACCGACTCACTGCCGAACTGGATGTACATCGCCACGCCCTGCTTGACCTTGCGGCCGCTGGCGAGGGCCTCCGCGAGGACGAGGGCGTAGAAGTCGAGGTCGGCTTCCTTGCCCGCCGTGCAGGAGCCGCCGTAGGCGATGTCGATTTCCACCGTCCCCAGCTCCGCCAGGGCCTTGCCGTAGGTCGGGTCCCCGGGCTCGGCCACCATGGCGCCGATCGAGGAGAGGTCGATGCGGTGCACACCGCCGGCGTACTCGGCACCGGAGTCGGGGGCGACGAAGAGGGCCTCGAGCTCCTCGACGCTGCGCCCGGGCCGGCGCGCGGCGATCCACTCGGCGGTCGCGCGGTCGCCCTCGCAGATGCCGGACTTGGCCGAGCACTCGGTGGCCATGTTCGTCAGGGTCGCGCGCTCGTCCATCGAGAGCGAGGCCAGGCCCGGCCCGCCGAACTCCATCACGCGGTCGAGGGTGTCCTCGCGCACGGCGAAGGTCGCGAGGATGTGCAGGATCAGGTCCTTGGCGGTGACGCCCTCGGGCAGGGCGCCGTGGAGCTCGAAGCGGATCGACTCGGGCACCTGCACGGCGGTGAAGCCCGCGTGGATCAGGCCGGCGTACTCGGTCGCGCCCACGCCCCAGGTCAGGGCGTTGCTGCCCCCGCCCATGCAGGTGTGGGAATCGGTGGCCTGGATGAACTCGCCCGGGTCGATGAACTCCTCGCGCGCCACCTGGTGGCAGATGCCCGGCGAGACGCCGTCCTTGGCCGAGTAATCCCGCACGCCGGTGTGGCGCTGAAAGTCGCGCTGCAGCTCGCGCAGCTTCACGATCTGGTCCTCGAAGGGCTTCATCTTCTCCACGCCGGTGGCGTACAGCAGGTGGTCCTCGAAGACCGCGAACTTGTCGGGGTTCTGGACCGCGTAGTCGGCGCCGTACTCCTGGGAGAGGAAGTGATGCACCTGGGCGGTCGTGAACTCGTGGCTGTAGCCCCCGTCTACCTTCACGAGGCAGGAGTCCCCGGGCTTCACGAAGGCGTCCTTCGCCCCCACCAGGTGTCCGGCGAGGATCTTCTCGGCCATCGTCATCGCCCGCGGGCCGGTCGCCAGGGGCTCGACCTCGACGCCGCCGCGCGCGACCTGGTCGGCGAAGGGGAAGAGCCCGCCAGCCTCGACCATGGCGCGGGTGACGGGGTCGTACTTCGAGGTGAACTCCTCCAGGGGGATCTCCTCGCCGCGCTGCAGCCGCTCGAGCTGGGCGTGGTCGCCGAGGAGCTGGCCGAGGTTCAGGTTGTTGCGCAGGTGGATCGGCGCGAAGGAGGAGGCGACGACGAGCGAGATCCCCGACCACTTCTCGCACTGCGGCGCCGTCTCGCGGGAGGAGCCGGTGCCCTTGCGCATCCCGGAGACGATGACCTCGAAGCCGCCGTCCATCAGGGCGCGGGTGCCGAAGACGCGCTCGCCCTGCTCGTCGAGGAGCCCGGCGTAGGCGTCGAGGGCGATGTCCTCGGGCCGGTGCCGGAAGCACACCCAGGCCGGGGTCATCGTGTCGGTGTTGATGTCGTCGAGCAGGTCCTCGGGACGCACGTCCGCCAGGCTCAGGTTCCGCTCGCCCCGCAGCTGGGCCCGGATTAGCTCCAGGTCCTTCGTCAGGAAGAGCACGCGCTTGCCCGGCGTCAGGCGCACGACGCGCCGGCCGCTCTCGTCGGTGTGGATCAGGGGGTTCACTGCGATAGAGACGGAGTTCTGGCGATCAAGCCTGCGGGTTCTCGATCAGCATGGCGATGCCCTGGCCGCCGCCGATGCAGGCCGAGGCGACGCCGAGGCGCTTGTTCGTCCGGCGCAGCTGGTACATCAGGGTCAACACCAGGCGCGTGCCCGTCGCGCCCAGGGGGTGACCGAGGGAGATGGCGCCGCCGTTGACGTTGCACTTGTCGCGGTCCAGGCCGAGCACCTTCTCGCAGCCGAGGTACTGCGCCGCGAAGGCCTCGTTGATCTCGAAGAAGTCGACCTCGTCCTTGGAGACGCCGGCGCGCTCGAGGCAGGCCTGGATGGCCGGCACGGGGCCGATGCCCATCTCGGTCGGGTCGACGCCGACGTAGGCCCAGGACTTGATCTTTGCCCAGACGTCGAGGGAGTCGCTCGCCGCGCGCTCGGCGGTGGTCATGACCACCGCCGCCGCGCCGTCGACGATCCCGCTGGCGTTGCCGGCGGTCACCGTGCCGTCCTTACCGAAGGCGGGGCGCAGCTTCGCGAGCCCCTCCGCGGTCGTCTCGGGGCGGATGTGGTCGTCGGTGTCGATGCGCAGCTCCCCGCGCCGGGTCTCGATCACGTAGGGCTCGATCTCCTCGCCGAAGCGCCCCTCGGTGACGGCCGCGGCGCCGAGCTGGTGGCTGCGCAGGGCGTAGGCGTCCTGTTCCTCGCGCGAGATCTCGTTCTTGCGCGCGACGTTCTCCGCCGTCTGGGCCATGTACATCCCCGCCAGCGGGTCCATCAGGGAGGCGAAGAGCAGGTCCTGCAGCTGGGGCTGGACGCCGAACTTGAAGCCGTCGCGTCCGCCGTAGAGCGAGTAGGGCGCCTGGCTCATGTTCTCCATGCCACCCGCGAGCACGCTCTCGCACTCCTCGAGCTGGATCATCTGCGCGCCGTTCACCAGCGCCTGGATCCCCGAGCCGCACAGGCGATTCACGGTCAGCGCGCCGCTCGCCTGGGGCAGCCCCGCCTTGAGGCCGACGTGGCGCGCGCCGTAGATCGCGTCCGTCGAGGTCTGCAGGGCGTTGCCGATGACCGAGTGCCCGATCGACTCGGGGTCGACGCCCGCGCGGGCGATGGCCGCCTTCGAGGCGTGCGCCGCCAGGTCGATGGCGGTCACGTCCTTGAACTTGCCGAAGCCGGGGGTGCCGACGTACTCGCACATGGGGGTCCGGGCCCCTCCGACGATGACGATCTCTCGAGACATGGGTTTGTTCTGGGATCCTTGGCAGTGTGGAAGGCGTCGGCCTCTAGCGACCCTGGAAGGCGGGCTTGCGCTTCTCGAGGAAGGCCGCCATGCCCTCGCGCATGTCCTCGGTGGTCGAGGCCAGCCCGAACATGTCGGACTCGATGATCTCGCCCTCGGTCTGGCTCATGTTCATACCGCGCCGGATGGCCTCGAGGGCCAGACGCACGGCCACGGGCCCGCGGGAGAGGATCGTGTTCATGAGCCCGAGGCTCCCCTCTTCCAAGGCCTCGGGGGCGAAGATCCGGTTGACGACGCCCACGCGGTGCGCCTCCTCGGCGCCGAACATGTCGCCGGTCAGGATCCACTCGCGCGCCACGCCGGGGCTGGCGATGCGGGCCAGCCGCTGGGAGCCGCCGTAGCCGGGGATGATGCCGAGGCTGGTCTCCGGCAAGCCCACGCGGGCGGTCGTGCTCGCGGTACGCAGGGTGCAGGCCAGCGCCAGCTCGAGGCCGCCGCCCAGGGCGAAGCCGTTGATCATCGCCAAGGAGGGCTTGCCGAGGGTCTCGAGGCGCCCGAAGACCTGCTGGCCGAAGAAGGCCACGTCCTTCGCCTGCATGGCCTTCATCTTGGCCAGCTCGTTGATGTCGGCGCCGGCGACGAAGGCCTTCTCCCCCGCGCCCGTGATGACGAGCCCGCGCACGGCCTCGTCGTCCCGCGCCTGGTCGAAGGCGTGCGCCAGCTCCTCGAGGGTCTGGTGGTTGAGGGCGTTCAGCAGCTTGGGCCGGTTGACCGTGACCCGAGCGAGGGCTCCCTCGACCTCGTAGAGGATGTTCTCGTAGCTCACGATGCCCCCCTCAACCGCGCTGGACGGTGACCTTGGTGATCTTGACCGGCTCCACGGGCGAGGAGCCCTCGCCGCCGGGCCGCGTGGGCGCGTTGGCGATGGTGTCGAGGGCCTCGTCGCCCTCCAGCATGCGGCCGAAGGCGGTGTACTGCCCGTCGAGGAAGCTCGCCTCGCCGTGGCAGATGAAGAACTGACTGCCGGCGGAGTTCGGGTCGGCGGCGCGCGCCATCGAGAGGATGCCGCGCACGTGGGGCGTGTCGTTGAACTCGGCGTCGACCTGGTAGCCAGGGTTGCCCATGCCCGTACCGTCCGGGCAGCCGCCCTGGATCATGAAGCCGGGGATGACGCGGTGGAAGATCGTGCCGTCGTAGAAGCCCTTCTCCGCGAGCTCGAGGAAGTTCTGGACGTGCTTGGGGGCCTTGTCCGGGAGGAACTCGAGCTTGATGTCGCCGGCTTCGGTGTGGAGGGTGGCGGTGGCGCTGTTGTTGTCGGCCATGGGATCGGTCGGGGTCGGGGCTGGGGGGGGCGCTACTGGGCGAGGATGACGCGGGCGAAGTGGATGCTCTGCTGTTCCCGCGGGCGATCGGAGGGAGCGCGCGGGCTCGTGACGATCTTCTCGACGACCTCGAGGCCCTCGACGAGCTGCCCGAAGGAGCTGTACTGGCCGTCGAGGTGCGGCGCGGTGTCGTGCATGACGAAGAACTGGCAGGAGGCCGAGTTCGGGTCGGGGGTGCGCGCCATCGAGAGCACGCCGGCCAGGTGCTTGAACTTCGGATCCTTCGAGAACTCCGCCTTCAAGGTGCGCGGACCGTTGCAGTTCACGTTGTCCGGCTTGCAGCCCCCCTGGATCATGAAGCCGGGGATGACGCGGTGGAAGATCGCGCCGTCGTAGAAGCCGGTGTAGCTCAGGTCGAGGAAGTTCCGCACGTGCTCGAGGGCCGCGTCGGGCCAGAACTCCATGACCATGTCGCCGCGGTTGGTCGACATGAGCACGTTGTATTTGACGAGCTCCCCGGCGGACATCTCGAGGAAGTCCAGGCCCTCGGGGGCGAGAGCGCAGACCTTCACGGCGACTGCGTCCGCCGTGGAGAAGTCGTCGGCGAAGCCGAGCTGGAAGCCCGAGCCTCCGGCCTTTCCGGAGGCCTGGATGGCGGGCGCGAGGTCGATCGTCCACTCGAGCTTCGAGCCCCCGGCGAGCGGAATCTTCGCGCCACCGTCGCGCTTGGCGAGGGGCTTGCCGTCGATCGTGAAGGCCGCCGGCGTCAGCAGCCAGCCGGGGACGGTCGAGCCGCCGTCCGGGACCTCGAAGGCGAGGGCGACCTCGTAGGCCGAGCCGGAGACGTAGTGCTGGGAGCTGGCAGACCACTGGACGTCAGCGGCAGCGGAGGCGGCGCCGGCGGTCGAGGTGAGGGCAGCAGCGTAGAGGAGGGCGTTCAGCATGTTCTGTTCTCGCTTGTCGCTGGTAGTCGTGTTCGAGGTCGCGCGGGACTCAGGCCTTCTTGTCGCCGTCCCACTTGTAGAAGCCCTCGCCGGACTTTCGGCCGAGCTTGCCCTCGGCCACCATCCGCTCGAGGATCGCCGGCACCTGGAAGGACGGCTCGTCGGGGTAGCGCTCGTTCCAGCCCTGGAGGATGAAGAGCGTCGTGTCGAGGCCGACGTAGTCGGTCAGGGTCAGGGGACCCATCGGGTAACCGCAGCCGAGCTGCATGGCGGCGTCGATGTCCTCACGTGTCGCGTCGCCGCGCTCGAGCATCAGGAGCGCCTGGGTCATGTAGGGCACCAGCAGGCGGTTGACCACGAAGCCCGGCGTGTCCTTGCAGGAGACGGGCGTCTTGCCGCAGGCCTCGCCGAAGGCGCGCGCGGCGGCGAAGACCTCCTCGTCGGTCTCGTCGGTGCGCACGACCTCCACCAGGCGCATCAGCTGCACCGGGTTGAAGAAGTGCAGGCCGACGAAGCGCGAGGGGCGGCCGGAGGCGGCGGCCATCTCGCCGATCGGGAAGGAGCTCGTGTTCGAGGCGAAGACCGTCTCCGCCTTGCAGATGCCGCCGAGCTCCGCGAAGAGCGCCTTCTTGACGTCGAGGTTCTCGACGATGGCCTCGATCACGAGGTCGCAGTCGGCGAGGTCCTGCTTGTCGAGGGAGCCCTTCAGGCGACCGAGGGTCGCCGACGCCATCGCCTCGGCCTCGGCCTCGCTCTTCTTGCCTTTCTCGACGGCCTTCTGGGCGAGCTTCTTGACGCTCTTCTCGATGCGGCCGAGCCCCTTGTCGAGGAAGGCCTGCTCGGTCTCGACCACGACGACGTCGCAGCCTCCCTGGGCCGCGATCTGGGCGATTCCGTGGCCCATGAGGCCGCAACCGATGACGCCGACTCTCTGGATCTTCATCTCTGTCTTTCGGGGAAGGGGGCCTGTCTCTCGTGGAACGAGGCCTGTTCGCGGGTAGGTCGCCGGCCCGCTTCGGTGGCGGGGTGTCCGCGGCGACGAGGGTGATCTGGGGGTGCGGCGTGGCTCAGCGCAGGAATTCCATGGCGAGGCCCATGCCGCCGGAGATGCAGAGGGTCGCGAGGCCAGCCTTCGCCTCGCGCCGACGCATCTCGTGCAAGAGGGTCACGGCGATGCGCGCCCCGGTGCAGCCGATCGGGTGCCCGAGGGCGATCGAGCCGCCGTTGACGTTGAGGCGCGCGTCGTCGAGCTCGAGGTCGCGCTGGCAGGCGAGCACCTGGGCCGCGAAGGCCTCGTTCAGCTCGACCAGGTCGTAGTCGCCGGCGCCGCGGCCGCTCTGCTCGCCCAGGGCGCGCACGGCGGGGACCGGACCGACGCCCATGACGGTCGGGTCGACGCCGGCCTGGGCGCTCGAGCCGAGCCGCGCCAAGGGCTCGTAGCCCAGGGCCTCGGCCCGCGCCTCGCTCATCAGGAGCAGGACGGCGGCGCCGTCGGTGATGCCGGAGGAGTTGCCCGCGCTGACCGTGCCCGCCTGGGCGTCGAAGACCGGCGGGAGCTTGCCGAGCTTCTCGAGGGTCGTGCCGGGGCGCAGGTGCTCGTCGCGCTCGACGAGGGTCACCTGACCCTTGCGACCCGGGACCTCGACGGGGACGAGCTCGTCGGTGAAGCGCCCGGCCTCCCAGGCCGCGGCCGCCTTCTCCTGGCTCGCTAGGGCGAAGCGGTCCTGCTCGTCGCGCGAGATCCCGCGCTCCTGAGCGAGTTTCTCCGCGGTCGCCCCCATGAGCATGTCCGCCAGGGGGCACTGGAAGCCGTCCTGGTACATCGCGTCGACGACCTTGGCGTGGCCCAAGCGGTAGCCCGCGCGCATCTTCGGGAGGAAGAAAGGCAGGCCGCTCATGCTCTCCGTACCGCCAGCGAGGACGACCTCCGAGCGGCCGAGGCGAATCGCGTCGGCGGCGAGCTCGAGGGTCTTGAGCCCCGAGCCGCAGGCCATGTTGATCGTGGTCGCGCAGACCTCGTCGGGGATCCCGGCGCGGTGCGCGATCTGACGCGCGGGGTTCGGGCCGGCGCCGGCCTGGCGCGCGTTGCCGAGATAGACCTCTCCCACGCTCGCCGGGTCGAGCCCGCTGCGCTCGAGGATGCCGCGCGTGACCGCCACGCCCAGGTCGACGCTGGTGAGCGTCGAGAGTCCGCCCATGTACCTCCCGATCGGCGTGCGGAGGGCGTGGGTGACGACGACGCCGGGCTGCGCGGACGGGCTGGGGGACATGGGTCGAGCGGTGCTGGAGAGGCCGCGGGCCCGCGAAAGCGGCCGGCGGCGAGCCGGGGAGAGAGGGGGGCGACGCGCGGCGGTCGCGTCCTCGGAAAGCCCCGGATTCAGGTGGAAAGGGCGGGCCAGGAGGCCGCCGCGGGACGGCCGATGGGGTGGAGCTGCCGCGCCCCAGCGGCCATTTGGCGCGAACAGGATAGGGTCCCCTCTCCTCCCCCGCAACTCGACGCTGCCCGGGGACCGTGGCACGAAGTCCCTGAACAAAGACCTAACTCGGCTCGCTTCACGGGCCTGCGGCCCCCCGCGCACCCGGGGGGGGTGGAGACGCCGGCTCATCCGGGCGATACTGGTCCGCACGCCACCGGCCGCGCATGCGACAACGAGCGGATCAATCCCATGACCCCGTCCCGAGCGGGGCCCAATCGGCGGACGCGGCGCAGGACCGGCCGCCCCTCGACTGCACCGAGTCCGGCCTCGTCGCCGCAGGCCCGAGTGCCGGACAGCGGAGCGCCCTCCTCGGCCGTCACCCGCGGCTCGAGGCCGTCGCGCGCCTGATCGGGGACGACTCGCCCACGGTCCGCGCCGCCCTCCTGCACGAGCTGCGCGCGGCCGGCCGCCTCGCCGGACCCCACCTGCGACGCGCGGCGCGCAGCGACGACCCCCGTCGGCGGAGTCACGCGCGCCAGATCCTGGAGGCCCTGCGACAGGAGCGGGTCGTGCGGCGGCTCGTCGGCTTCGCCGCGCGCGGGGAGCTCGACCTCGAGCGCGGGCTCTTCCTCCTCAGCCGCCTCGCGGAACCCGCCCTAGACCGGCGTCCCTACCAGCGCGCCCTCGACGCCATGGCCGCCCAGGTCGAGAGCCGCGCGCGGAACCTGACGGACGAGCTGAGCCGCGCGCGCATGCTGGTCGAGTACCTCGGGCAGGAGCTCGGCTACCGCGGCGACGTCGAGGCCTACTCGAGCCCGGACAACGTGCACCTCCAGCGGGTGATCACGATGCGGCGTGGCCTGCCCCTCTCGCTCTGCGCTCTCTACTCCTTCGTCGCGCGGCGCTGCTCGATCCACACGGGTATCGTTCCCCTGCCCGGGCACGTCATGTTGCGCCTGTACGGCCGCCACCAAAACCTGATCGTCGACCCCTTTCACGGCGGCGAGGCGAAGAGCCAAGAAGACCTGGTCCAGTACCTGAAGCAGCACGGCCTGCGCTTCGACCCGGTCTGGATGCACGACGCGAGCTCGAGGATGCTCTTCCGGCGCCAGGTCGCGAACCTGCGCAATGCGTGGCGCCAGCTGGGTCGCTTCGAGAGCGCGCGCCGCCTGGACCTCCTGCTGCTCCAGCTCTCGAGCTAAGCATGTCCTCGTCGCAGATTCCGGACGCCTGGCCTCCCCCCGGCGCCACGCTCCCGCCGCAGATCGCACCGCTCTTCCCGCTGCCGAAGGTGTTCCTGTACCCGAACGTGGTCATGCCCCTGCACATCTTCGAGCCGCGCTACCGGCAGATGATCGAGGACCTCCTCGACCGCCGCGGCTGGCTCGTGATCAGCCCGATCCGCGCGGGACACGAGACCGACGCGGCGGGCAACCCGCCGGTCTACCCCGTCGGCGGGCTCGGGGAGATCGTCAAGCACCAGCGCCAGCCGGACGGCCGCTTCCTGATTTCCCTGGCCGGCCTCGGTCGCGTGCACATCCAGGAGGTCGAGAGCGACCGCCTCTACCGCAAGGTCCGCTTCGAGCCGATGCAGGAGGTCCTGCCGGCCGGCGAGGACGACGAGCGCCTGCGTGACGAGCTGCGCAAGGCGATCGTCGAGCGCAGCGACGCCTTCTCCGACTTGCCCCAGGAGCTCCCGATCGGGCCGCTGATCGATCTCTTGCTGCAGAGCCTCGATCTGCCGGTGGACGCGATGTGCGAGGCCTTCGCGGAGCCGGTGGTCAAGCGGCGGGCGAAGTATGCGCTGACGGAGCACGCGACGCGCAAGTAGGCGCTACGGAGATACGGAGTCAGGACAAGAACCACCGCCTATCGGGGCGAGTCGGCTTCGCCGACTCGCCCCGATAGGCGGTGGTTCTTGTCCTGACTCCGTATCTCCGTATCACCGCCGCCCCTCGAGCAACCGCAGCTTCTCCCGCGCCTCGCCCCCCCACTTCACCTCGTCGAGCTCGAGGGCGCGCTCGAAGGCCTGGCGCGCCTCGGCGAAGCGACCTTGGGTGGCGAGGGCGTCACCGGCGACCATGTGGACACCGCCCTCGCGCGGGTCGAGGGCCTCCGCGCGGGCCAGGCTCCCTTGCATGGCAGCGAGGTCGCCGCGCGCGAGTTGCAGTTGGGCCAGGCGCACGAAGCCCTCGGCGGTGGCCTGGATCGAGAGACAGCGCTCGAGGGCAGCCTCGGCTTCGGGGAGGCGCCGGCGGCGCAGGTGGATCAGGGAGGCGGTCTCCCAGGCGTAGGCGTCGCCCGGGTTGCGCTCCAGGATCGCGTCGTTCACCCGCTGCGCCTCCTCTTGATTGCCGGCGTCGGAGAGGCCGCGTGCACGCATCGCTCGGGCGAGGAGCGGCATCATGTCCTTGGGGTCGAGGGTGCCGACCTCGGCCGGGGCGGCGCTGCGGGTGTAGCCCAAGGCCGCCATGCGCTTCGCGGTCTCCGGGTCGAGGCCTCCCTCGAGGCCACGTAGCTCGGCGGGCTCCGCTCCGCCCGCGAGGCGCGCGGCGAGGACCGCCTCCAGCTCCGCGGCCGCGGGCGGATCGGGGTAGAGGTTCCGGAGCTCCCCGGGGTCCCGCGCGAGGTCGTAGTACTCCGGCCGCGGCGCGCGAATGAACTTGTCCTCCAGCCGGTGGAGCGCGAAGAGCGGCGCCCAGCCGTGGTTGAGCAGCGGCACGAGGGTCTCGGCGTAGAGCGCGCGCGCGGGGTCGGGCGCGGCCTCCAGGAGCGGGCGGCCGTCGAGCCCCGCGGGCGGCTCGAGCCCCAGGAGTGCGAGCAGGGTCGGTAAGAGGTCCACGAGGCCGGCGACCCGGTCGCGGACGACTGCGCTCTCCTCGAAGAGCCCGGGCGAGGCGATTACGAGGGGTACGCGCAACGTCGAGTCGTAGAGAAGCCGCGTGTGGGTCGCCTCGTCGTGCTCGCCCAGGCCCTCGCCGTGGTCGGCCGTGACGACCCACAGCGTGCGCTCGGCGCGGCCGGCCGCCTCGACGAACTCGACCACCCGCACGAGCTGGGCGTCCACCGCGGCGATCTCCCCCGCGTAGGGGTCACCGGGGAATCGCTCGGCGAAGGCCGCCGGGGGCTCGTAGGGGTGATGGGCGTCGAAGTAGTGCAGCCAGATGAAGTGCGGCTGCTCGGGGGAGGCGGCGAAGCTGCCTTCCATCCAGGCCAGGGCGGCGTCGGTCACGGCCTCGGCGGAGCGCTCGTTGAAGTGGCCGCTGCGGCGCGCGGAGCCCGACGGGTTGACCGCGTCGTCGTAGTGGTCGAAGCCCTGGTCCAGGCCGAAGCGCGCGTCGAGCACGTAGGCCCCGACGAAGGCCCCCGTGGCGTAGCCCGCCTCGCGCAGGTGTTCGGCGAGGGTCGTGCGCCCCGCCTCCAGCGAGAAGGTCCCGTTGTTGCGCACCCCGTGGCTCGGCACGTCCAGGCCGGTGAAGAGGCTCGCGTGGGAGGGCAAGGTGATCGGAGCAGGGGCGAAGGCGTGCTCGAAGCGCAGGCCACGGGCCGCGAGGCGGTCGACGGCCGGAGTGCGCCCCTCCCCCGCGCCGTAGCAGCCGACGTGGTCCGCGCGCACGGTGTCCAGCGTGACCACGACGAGGTCGAAGCCCTCGGCCCGGCCGCGGGCGCCGAGGCGCGCCAAGGCGGCGGCGGAAGAATCGGCCTCTCCGGGAATCGACGAGGCCTCGCCGACCTCCGCCTCGGACGCTCCGCCTCCGCAGGAGGACGCGAGGAGCGCGAGCAGCGCCACGCCGCGCGCCCTCACGAGCCTTCCACCAGGGTGGCGATGACTGGCGCGTGGTCGCTCGGCTTCTCCCCGCCGCGAGCCTCGAGGTCGACCTCCACGCCGCTGCAGGCCTCGTAAGCCTCGTCGGACATCAGGAAGTGGTCGATGCGCAGGCCGCGGTTGCCCTGGAAGCCGCGCGTGCGGAAGTCCCACCAGGTGTAGTGTCCGCCGCCCTCCTCGAACTTGCGGAAGGCGTCGCGAAGCCCGAGCCCGAGGAGCGCGGCCAGGCCGTCGCGCTCGGGCTCCGAGCACAGCACGCGGTCGCGCCAGGCGTCGGGGTCGTACACGTCGCGGTCGTCGAAGGTGATGTTGAAGTCCCCGGTCACCACCAGCCGCTGGGCCAGTCGCCCTCCGCTCGAGGGATAGTGCTCGTCGATGAACTCCCGGAGACGCTCGAGCCAGGCGAGCTTGCGGGCGTACTTGTCGCTGCCGACGGACTCCCCGTTCACGACGTAGAGGTCCAGCACCATCACGTCCTCGATCGTGGCCCCCAGGACTCGCCGCTCGGCGTCCGGGCCGTCCTCGGGGAAGCCGCGCACCACGTCCTCGATCCCCCGCCGGGAGAGGATCGCCACGCCGTTGTAGGTCTTCTGGCCGTGGGTCACGATCTCGTAGCCCAGCTCCTCGATCGGCTCCCGGGGGAAGGCCTCGTCGACGCACTTGGTCTCCTGCAGGCAGACCACGTCCGGGCGCCGCTCCGCCAGCCAGGGCAGGAGGCGTGGCAGGCGGGCGCGGACGGAATTGACGTTCCAGGTGGCGATTCGCATGGCGGTACGAGGCGGGATCCTCCCGGGAGCGCCGGCCCAGGGTGTCCCGCCGTCGGGGTGGAGGATAGAATCATCGCCCCTCGAATCACGCCAGATCCAACCGACCCCCCAATCACTTGAGTCAGATGGGCAGAAGATCCGGCGCCGGTCGCCGGGGCCGCCGAGGCGGAGCGGGCCGTAGAGGGCGCTCGAGCCGCGGGCCGCGCCGCAGCTCCGGCCCCCCCGTGGAGCCCCTGCACCCCACCGCCAACCCGCCGGAGATCGAACGCTTCGACGAGTTCGACCTGCACGAGACGGTGCAGGCCGCGATCGCGGAGATGAACATCGTCAAGCCGACGCCGATCCAGGCCCTGGCGATCAACCCGGTCCTGGAGGGCCGCGACGTCATCGCCAAGGCGGAGACGGGCACGGGCAAGACCCTGGCCTTCGGCGCGCCGATGATCTCCAAGATCGACTCGGACCGCGTGACCGTGCTGGGCCTGGTCCTGTGCCCGACCCGCGAGCTCGCGGAGCAGGTGGCCGTGGTCCTCGAGAAGCTCGGCGAGCCGCGGGACATCAAGGTCGCTCTGATCGTCGGCGGCGAGCCCGCGGGGCCGCAGGTCGCGGCGCTGCACGCCGGCGCCCAGGTCGTCGTCGGCACGCCGGGTCGCGTGATCGACCTCTACCAGCAGAAGTTCCTGTCCTTCCCCTGGACGGAGTTCGTCGTGCTCGACGAGGCCGACGAGATGCTCGAGATCGGCTTCATCGACGACGTGAAGAAGATCCTGAGCTTCACGCCCGACGAGCGGCAGACCCTGCTCTTCTCGGCGACCTTCCCCGACACCCTGCTGCGACTGGCGCGAGACTCGACGCGGGACCCCGCCGAGATCGCCACGGCGAGCGGGGTCAAGACCGTGGACAGCATCGTCCAGGAGTACGTCGCCGTCGACGAGTCGGAGCGGCCGCTGGCCCTGATCCGCATGATCGAGCGCAGCGATCCGGACGACGTCTTCCTCGTCTTCTGCGAGCGCCGCACGGAGGTCGAGCGCCTGATGCGCCGCCTGGAGCGCCTGCCCTTCCCGATCAAGGCCCTCCACGGTGGCTACGACCAGGCGGCCCGCTTCCGCGTCATGGGCGCCTTCCGCACCGGCGACGTCAAGGTGCTCGTCGCCACGGACGTCGCCTCGCGCGGGCTCGACGTCAAGCACGTGAGCCACGTGGTCAACTACGCCGTCCCGCGTTCGATCACGGACTACACCCACCGCATCGGCCGGACGGGCCGCGCGGGGCGCGAGGGACACGCGGTGACGCTCGTCACCCACGACCACATGCACCGCTGGAAGATCCTGTTGCGCGACGCAACCTGGGAGATCCGGCAAGTGGACGCCCCCGGTCCCCAGCGTCGGGACCGCGGCCGCGATCGCCAGCGAGGCGAGAGCGACCGCGACGAGCGGCGCGGGGAGCGCCGTGAGGGCCGCGGATCCGAGCGCCCGGAACGGCGCCGCCGCGACCGAGACCGCGAGCGCCCCGCCCGCGAGGCCCGTCGGCCCGAGCGCGAGGAGCGCGGGCGCGAGGACCGGGCCGAAGAGCCGACGGAGCGCCCGCGGCGGGAGCGCTCCCGCGGATCGGAAGCCGAGCCGGTGCGCCTCCCCAGCGGCCGCCCCAAGCGTCGCCGGGACCCCGGCGATCCCCCGCGACGCACGCGCCTCGCGGAGGGTCGGCGAGACGAACAAGAGAGCCGCGAGGCCGAGCCCGACTCGCCCCGGCGCGAAGGAGGCGAGGAGCGGGGACGCTCTCGCTCCCGCGGGCAGGACCGTCAAGGGTCGCGCGGGCAGGATCGTCAAGAGTCGCGCGGGCAGGGTCGTCGAGGGTCGCGCGGCGGAAGGAGCCGCCCCGATCAGGTCGAGTCCACGACCCAGGAAGACGGGGAAGCGGCTTCCGGTCGTCGCGGGCGTCCGCGGCGTGAGCGACAATCCAGCTCCGAACGGCAAACCACCCCCGAGCGGCAACATACCCCCGAGGCAGGCCGCGGCCGCGCGGACGGTGGCGGAGAATCCCGGAGCACGGGCTTCGGCAGCGGAGTCTGAGCGAGGACGACATGGGCAGCGAGAGCACGCTGATGACCCGTAAGTACAAGATCACTTTCCAGCCCGCCGGGGAGACGATCGAGGTCGACCCGCAGGAACTCCCCTTCCAGCGCGACGGCCGTCCGGGCTCGGTGCTCGACGTCGCCCTCGGCAACGACATCGAGATCGACCACGCCTGCGGAGGCGTGAACGCCTGCTCGACTTGCCACGTCTACGTGCGCGAGGGATTCGAGACCTGCTCGGAGATCACCGAGCAGGAAGAGGACATGCTCGACAACGCCCCAGGGCTCGAGGAGTGCTCGCGTCTGGCCTGCCAGGCCGTGCCCGACGCGAGCCGGGACATCGTGGTCGAGATCCCGTCCTGGAACCGCAACCTCGTCAAGGAGTCGCACTGAGGACCGCCATGCGCGCCCAGCTCGCCAACCCCCGCGGCTTCTGCGCCGGTGTCGACCGGGCGATCGAGATCGTGGAGCGGGCCCTGGAGCGCTACGGGGCGCCGGTCTACGTCCTGCACGAGATCGTGCACAACCGCCACGTGCTCGAGGACCTGCGCTCGCGCGGCGTGCACTTCGTCGACGAGCTCGACGACATCCCCTCGGGCTCGGTGACGATCTTCAGCGCCCACGGCGTCTCCGACGAGGTCGAGCGCATCGGCCGCCAGCGGGCCCTGCGGGTGATCGACGCCACCTGCCCCCTCGTCACGAAGGTCCACAACCAGGCGCGCCTCTACGGCGACGCCGAGTACGAGCTGATCCTGATCGGCCACGAGGGGCACCCCGAAGTCGAGGGCACCGAGGGGCGCTTCCCCGGGCGCGTGCACATCGTCTCGACACCCGAAGAGGTCCGCCGCCTCGAGGTCGCCGACCCCGAGCGCCTGGCCTACGTCACGCAGACGACCCTCTCCGTCGACGACACGCGGGAGGTCATCGACAGCCTCGTCGAGCGCTTCCCCGCCATCCAGGGGCCCGACCTCTCGGACATCTGCTACGCGACCCAGAACCGCCAGGACGCCGTGCGCGAGCTGGCCGGCGGGGTCGACGTGCTGATCGTGGTCGGCTCCTCGAACTCCTCGAACTCGAACCGCCTGCGGGAGCTCGGCGAGCGCGCGGGGGTCCCCTCCTACCTGGTGGACGAGCCGGGCCAGATCCGGGAGGAATGGTTGTCCGGCGCCCGCGAAGTAGGCGTAACGGCCGGGGCCTCCGCCCCCGAGGTCCTGGTTCAACTCATCCTGGAGCGCCTGAAGGAGCTCGGCGTCGCCTCGACCCGTGAGCTCGAGGGCAAGGACGAGACCCTTGTGTTCAAGCTGCCGGCGGAGTTGAGTGAGTAGGGCCTCGGCCCCGACGCCCCGACGTGTCGCACCGAACCGAACCCATCACCTCCCACGCGCCGCTCACGCGGCCCCCCCTCGACGAGCTGCGCGGCCCCTACCGCGTGCGCTTCGCGCGGACTCGACGGGAGATCGAAGGCTGCTTCCGACTGCGCTTCGAGGTCTTCAACGTCGAGCTCGGTGAGGGGCTCGCGAGCTCGGACGCCACGGGCCTCGACACGGACCGATTCGACGCGATCTGCGATCACGTCGTCGTCACGGAGGAGGCCACCGGACAGGTCGTCGGCACCTACCGCATGCAGACCTGGGAGACCGCGCGCGACGGTCAGGGCTTCTACTCCGCGGCGGAGTTCGACCTCTCGGGGATCCCCGAGACCGACCAGCAGCAGGCCATCGAGCTCGGCCGCGCCGCGGTCGCCAAGGACCACCGCGACCAGATGGTGCTCTTCCTCCTCTGGCGCGGGCTCGCGGCCTACTTTCGCTGGAACGCCAAGCGCTACTTCTTCGGCTGCTCCTCCCTCACGAGCCAGGACCCCGAGGAGGGGCTCCGGGCCTACGATTGGCTGGAGCGCCGGGGGCACCTGCACCCGACCTACGACGTCCGGCCGCGCCCGGAGTTTGCCTGCGTCGCGGAGGGCCACGAGCCCTTCGAGGGCGAGTACCCGATCCCCAAGCTCTTCGGGGCCTACCTGCGGCACGGCGCCCGGGTCTGCGGCCCCCCCGCCATCGACCGCGAGTTCGGCACGATCGACTTCCTGACCTGGACGGACACCGAGCTCGTGGCCGCCAAGCCCATGAAGCTCTACTCGCGCGGCCTGCCACGGCGCGCATGAGCGCCCTCCGGGTCGCCCGGAAGCTGGTCGCCATCGCCTGGGTCTGCGGCACTTCCGTCCTCTGGATGCTCGGGGTGCGGGCGCTCCGCCCCGGAGGGCGCGAAGGACGTGCGCAACGTGAGAATCGCGTCTCGCGCAGCTGGGCGCGCCGCATGTGCCGCGTCCTCGGAGTGCGGATCCGCGTCGAAGGGCCCAAGCCCGAACCGCCCTTCCTGCTCGTCTCGAACCACCTCTCCTACGTGGACGTGGTCGTGCTGATGAGCCAGCTCGACGCGCGCCTCGTCTCCAAGGCGGAGGTCCGCTCGTGGCCTCTGCTAGGTGCCCTCGCGCGCTTAGGCGGCACGCTCTTCATCGACCGCACCAAGCGCCGCGACATCCCGCGCGTCCTGGCCGACATCCAGGCCACCTTGGCCCGGGGCCACGGCGTCGTCTTCTTCCCCGAGGGCACGAGCAGCGCCGGCCTCGAGGTCATGCCCTTCAAGGCCTCGCTCTTCGAGGCGGCGGCCCTCGGGAGCCTGGAGATCGTGCCGGCCTCCCTGCACTACGCGACGCCTCCCGATGAGCGCCCCGCCCAGTGGTCGGTCGCCTGGTGGGGCGACATGGACTTCGCGCCGCACCTCCTCGGCCTCCTGCGCCTCTCGCGCATCGACGCCGTGCTGCGCCTGGGCACGGAGCGCCTGCAGGACGACGACCGCAAGCAGCTCGCCCTCGCGGCCCACGGAGAGGTGGCCAGCCTCTTCCACCCCCTGTGCAGCGAGCTCGGCGAGGACCGGCCGGCCGCCCGGGCATGAGCGGATCCGCCTCCCGCGGCCGCCGGCGGCGCTGGCCCTGGGCCCTGCTCGCGCTGTGGGCCGCCCTGGCCGTCGCCTCGAACCTCTGGTGGTGGACGCATCCCGGCGACCCCGAGCCCAGGCCGGGGGACGAGCGCGTCGAGCTCCTGGTCGTCGAGGGCGAGGCGCTCGGCGATGAGCCGGTTTCCTTCAACTACCGCGACCGCGGCTCACGCGAGCCCGGCGCCCCCGCGCTCGTGCTCCTGCACGGCAGCCCGGGGAGCCTGACCGACTTCGACCGCCTCGCCGAGCGGCTCCCGGACGACCTGCGCCTGCTCGCGCCGGACCTGCCCGGCTTCGGGCGCTCCCAGCGACGCGTCCCCGACTACTCCGCCCGGGCCCATGCTCGTTACGTCGAGCAGTGGCTCGACGGCCTGGGCATTCCGCGTGCGCACCTCGTCGCCTTCTCGATGGGCGGCGCGGTCGCCCTAGAGCTCGCCGACCGCGCCCCCGAGCGCGTGGCCTCGATCCACCTCGTCGCGGCGCTCGGCGTCGAGGAGCTCGAGCTCTTCGGCCGCCACGACCTGAACCACCTCCTGCACCGGGCGCAGACCCTCTTCCTCCAAACCCTGACCCTCGTCATCCCCCACTTCGGCGGCGCCGACCGCTGGGTGCTGGGGACGACCTACGCGCGCAACTTCCAGGACACCGACCAGTCGCGGCTGCGCGGCTGCCTCGAGCGCTGGGACGGGCCCCTCGCGGTCCTGCACGGCGAGCGCGACTTCCTCGTGCCCGTCGAGGCGGCGCGCGAGCACGCGCGCGTCGCCCCCCAGGCGGAGCTCGTCGAGCTCGACGCGAGCCACTTCCTGCTCTGGACGCGGCCGGAGGAGGTCGCGGAGCTCGCCCTGGACTTCGCGCGGCGCGCGGAGGCGGGCGAAGCGGCGACGCGCGCCGACGCGAGCCCCGAGCGCGCGGCCCTCGCCGCGCGCCCCTACGACCCGACGGATCTGCCCCCCGCCGCCGGTCCGCTGCTCCTGCTCCTGATGGTGATCCTGGCCCTGGGGACCCTCGTCAGCGAGGACCTCGCCACGATCGCCGCCGGCCTGATGGTCGCTCAGGGGCGCCTCGAGTTCCTGCCGGCGACGGTCGCCTGCTGCGCGGGCGTGTACATCGGGGACATGGGCCTCTTCCTCGCCGGGCGCTGGCTCGGCCGGCCCGTCGTCGCGCGCCGGCCCTTGCGCTGGTTCCTCTCGGAGGAAGCCCTCGAGCGCGCCTCCGCCTGGCTGCGGCGGCGCGGGATCCAGACGATCTTCCTCTCGCGCCTGCTCCCGGGCCTGCGCCTGCCGACCTACTTCGCCGCCGGCGTGCTCCGGACGCGCTTCCTGCACTTCGCCGGCTACTTCCTCGTCGCCGTGCTGGTGTGGACGCCCCTGCTCGTGCTCTTCGCCGCCTGGCTCGGCAGCGAGGCGATCGAGCTCTTCGAGCGCTGGGGCGCCGTGGCCCTCATCGGCCTCTTGGTCGCCATCCTGCTCGTCGAGCGCGTCCTGATCCGCCTCTTCACCTTCCGCGGGCGCCGCGCCCTGCGCGGAGCTTGGATGCGCTGGACGCGCTGGGAGTTCTGGCCCCCCTGGCTCTTCTACCCGCCCCTCGTGCTCTACGTCGGCTGGCTGGCGCTCAAGCACCGGAGCTTCACCCTCGTGACCGCGGTCAACCCGGCCATCCCCACGGGCGGCTTCATCGGTGAGTCGAAGTCGGCGATCCTCACGGCCCTCGACGCGCCGAATGAGCTCGCGGCGCGCTTCCGATCGATCCCCGCCACGGCGACCACCGAGGAGCGGCGGCGGCTCGTGCGCGAGCTGCAAGCCGAGCTCGACGCCCCCTACCCGATCGTCCTGAAGCCCGACGTAGGTCAGCGAGGCTCCGGCGTGCGCATCCTGCGGGACGAAGCGCAGCTCGAAGCCGCCCTCGCCGAGCTCGAGGTCGACCACCTCGCGCAGGAGTTTGCCCCCGGCCCCGAGTACGGCGTCTTCCACCTGCGCTTCCCAGGCCAAGTGCGCGGGCGCATCTTCTCGATCACCTCCAAGCGCTTCCCCGAGCTCGTCGGCGACGGCACGTCGACCGTGGAGGAGCTTATCCTGCGCGACCCGCGCGCGGTGGCGATCGCCCGCACCTACTTCGCGCTGCACGCGGGGCGCCTCGACGAGGTGCTCGCCTCCGGCGAGAGGCTGCAGCTCGTGGAGCTCGGCACCCATTGCCGCGGCGCGATCTTCGAGGACGCACGCGAGCTCGCCACGCCGGAGCTCGAGCGGGCCTTCGACGAGCTCGGCCGCCGCTTCGAGGGTTTCTACTTCGGGCGCTACGACTTGCGCGCCGAATCGCCCGAGGCCTTCCGCGCCGGCCGCGGCTTCAAGATCATCGAGCTCAACGGCCTGACCTCGGAGGCAACTCACATCTACGACGCGCGCACGCCGCTCCTCGAGGCCTGGCGCACTCTGGGCGAGCAGTGGCGGCTCGCCTTCGAGATCTCCGCGGCCAACCGCGCGCGGGGCGCCCGGCCCAGCTCCCTGCGCGAGGTCCTGGGGGAGCTCCTCGGATACCGGCGCGTCCAGCGCTCCCACCGCAACTGAGGCCCCCCCGAGGGGTAACGCTCCGCAGGGCGGCCAGCGAGGCGCCCGCCGGGAGTCTGGGAGGCACGTGAGGAGGAATCGGAGAGATCGGCGTCAACAGCCAATACCCCCCTGCGTCCGTGGGGGCGATGGCCAGGACGACCCTCCTGAGGGCGGACCGGCGGGTCAGGACCTCGGTTCGCGGGGACGGGAGCCGACCCGGGTGGCGACGCGCTTGAGCGCGCGGCGACCGGTGTGGGATCCGTCCGACCTGGGCGCGCTCGTCGAGCGCGCCGCGGGCGGCGACGTCGAGGCCTTCGACCAGCTCGTCCGGCTCCACTTCAAGCGGGTCTACGGCCTCCTGTTTCGGATGATCGGCAACCACGAAGACGCGGAAGACCTGGCCCAGGAGTGCTTCCTGAAGGCCCACGGCGCCCTCGCCGCCTACCGCGGCGACGCGCCCTTCGCGAGCTGGCTCGCGCGCATCGCCGTGCACCTCTCCCGCGACCACTTCCGGCGCCGGGGGAGCGCGCCGGCCGTCGAGGCGGGCCTCGACGCCGTCGAGGCCCCGAGCCGCGACAGCGCCCCGCCGGAGGCCAGCTCTCGGCGCGAGCTCGGCGCGAGCCTGCGCGCGGGCCTCGAGCAACTTCCCCACGGCCTGCGCGCCGCCCTCGTGCTGCGCGGCCAGGAGGGCCTCGAGTACGAGGAGATCGCGCGCATCCTCGAGGTGAACCCGCAGACCGCGCGGGTGCGAGTGATGAAGGCCCGCCGGCGTCTCGAGCGCTGGCTGCGGCCTTGGACCGGAGGAGGAGAGGAGGACCCGCGGTGATGCGTTGTCGCCAGGCCCGGCGAGCGATCGAGCTGCGGCTCGACGAGCGCTTGGAGCTCGAGCCCGGCTTCGAGCTCGACCGGCACCTCGCGGGTTGCGCCGATTGCCGCGACCTGGAGGCGCGCCTGCAACGGGTCGAGGACGCGCTCCTCGCCCAGCCGGAGCCGCCCCTGGAAGCGGTCGACGTCGACGCGCAGGTGCGGGCGATCCGAGCGCGGCTCGCGGCGCCCGAGCCCGCGGTCGCGAGCGAGGCCGGCGTCGCGCGCCGCTCGCCTTGGCCGCGCGTCGCCCTCGCCGCGGCGGCGGCCCTCCTGCTGCTGCTCGCCTGGTTCCGACGAGGCGACGAGGCGCAGCCCCCGACCACCGAACCCACCGTCGCCGGCGACGCGCAGCCTCCGACGATCGACGCACGCCCTGGGAGAGAGGAGCCGGTCGAGCAACCCGCCCCGGAGAGGGAGCCGACGACCGAGGTCGCCGCGCAAGACCCGGAGTCCCTCGATCCCGAGCGGCTGGAGCGCGCCCGCTCGCAGGTGCGCGAGCTCCTCGCCGCCGCGGCTCCCGGTCTCGACGCGGAGGGGGAGCGCGAGGCCGCCCTGGTCTTCGTCGCGGCCTTCGAGGCCGAGGTCGCTCCCCTCTCCACGGACGGCTGGCCCGTCGAGCGCCTGGTGGAGCGCCTGCTCGACGACCCCGACCCCGCCGTCGCGCGGGCCGCGGCGCGCTATCTCGGCCTGCGCGGCGGCCTCGGCTCGGGTGCGCGGCTCGCGCGCGCCCTCGACCGCCCCGAGCTCGCCGGGGCGGTCGTGCTCGCCCTGCGCGACGCGGGACCGGAGGGGGTCGAGGGCCTCGGCCACGCCCTCGAGCTACCGGCCCAGCGCGAACGAGCCCTAGAGCTCCTTCTCCGCAGCGAGCCCCACGAAGCCGCGTCGGTCCTCGCCGGCGCCCTGGAGCGCGAGCTGCGCGCCTCGACCGACGACGCGGGCAGCCGCGACCTGGTCGAGGGCCTCGCGACCCTCGGCCCCAGGGGCTTCGACGCCCTCTTCGAGCGCAGCCTCGCGGGCGACTTCGGAGCGGGCGAGCTCTCGCGGCTCCTGGCCGACGACCCGACCGCCGCCGAGTGGGCTCTCGAGCGCCTCGACGCCGAGCCGGGCCTGCGCAACCTCGAGGCGCGCATCGATCTGGCCGAGGCCCTCGCTCCGCGGGCGGTCGCGCCGCGCCTCGCGCGCATGCTGGCCGACCGCGGACGGCGCGAGCTGGCCTTGCGCCGCCTGCCACGGGTCCCGGGCACCGCCACGGTCGAGACCCTGCTGTCGGTGGACGCGAATCCGCGCATCTCCACCGACGAACTGTACGGCATGGTGCGCGCGGCGATCCGCTTCGATCCCGGGCGCTTCGCGACCGTCGCGGCGCGCCTCGTGGACTCCGGTGCCGTCGACGAGCAAGACGCCCTCGCCGAGCTGATCGTCGCCTGCGGCGACCCCGGCGGCGTCGGCGCCCTGCGCGAGCTCTGCGCGTCGCCGAGGCTGCGACGCGACCTGGGGCAGGAGCTCTTCCTGGACCTGGGGAGCTGGGGCGAGGCGGGCGACGTCGAGCTACTCCTGGCCAGCTTCGAGCGCTTTGGCCCCGAGGACCGCCACCTCGCGGCGAGCTGCCTCCTGGCCCTCGCCGAGCTGGGCGGCGATGAAGCGCTGCGCCGCGCCCTGGAGGGCGCCGACCCCGCCACCCGCGCCGCCGCCTTGCACCACTTGCGCCGCCGCGCGCGGCACGCGCGGCCCAACCCGACCATCTACAGGCTCGCCCGCGAGCTCGAGCCCTTCTTGGACTCGCGGAGAATCGAAACCCCGAGGAGTTCCTCATGATTCCGCTGATCGTGCTTCCGTCCGCCCTGTTCAACGGCTCCCTCGCCCATGGAGCCCTCGTCGTCGGCGCCCTCGCCGGTGCGCCCCACGCCGTCGACACCCCCAACTCCTCCGCGGCGGACTCCGCCGAGTCCGTGGTCAAGCGCTACGACCTCGCGGCCTACGCACGACCCTACCGCCGCGACGGCCAGCGGTACCCGCTGCTCGCTGGATCCCTCCCGGCGCCCTACCAGGACGAGGGGGTCGACGATGCCTGGACCGTCGATCCGGGCATGATCCGCGACGCGGTGATCGAGCTCCTGGCGGAGGAGTTCGAGTACCAGGACCGGCAGTTCTGGAACAACGACGACGACGAGCTGATCATCCGCGCCCCCGAGGCCTTGCACGCGCAGGTCGCGCGTCTCCTGGAGCCCTTCGCGCGGGGCGCGGCGACGACCAGCGGCTTGCAGATCGACGTGGTCGCCCTGGACGGCAGCGGTCTCGAGTACGCCACCCACTCCGGGCTGCTCGACCTTGCCCAAGCCGAGGCCTTGCTCGCGAACGCCGGCGGCAAGCGCTCCAGCTTCCGGGTCCCGCTGCACGCGGGCCGAGTGTCGAGCGTCGACGCCTCGACCGTGCACCCCATCCTCGGGGACTACTACGTCGAGGTCGCCGAGGGCGTCCACGCCTATGACCCGGTGCGGGTCAAGGTGCTCACCGGCACGCGCATCGAGGCCGCTGCCGCGCCGATCCCCGGAGGGTGCCAGCTCGCGCTCGTGCTCCTGCACGGCGAGAGCGACGGTCCGCGGGAGGAGAGCCGCATGCGCCTGGGAGGACACATGGGCAGCGACAGCGCTGTGGTCCAGGCCGACGGACCCGAGCGCTTGCAGATCCTGGACGTCGCCCAGCGCAGCTTCGCGCTCAACACGGCGATCCCGGACGGCAAGGCCCTCATTCTGCGCTCGAGCTTCGACCTTGCGAAAGCCAGCGACTCCCAGCTCGTCGTCGTGCGCCGCGGTGGACCGCTCCCGGAGGTGGTCCAGTCCGCGAGCACGAAGGGCGGCGGCGGAGAGCTCCACCTCATGCGCGTCGACAGCTTCGAGGCTCCGCGTGTCCAGCTCATGGGGCCCCTCGTGGACAACCCCCGTCGCGTCGACGTCCTCGGACAGGGGGGCTACTTCGAGTGGGGACCGCTCCATGGCGGCATCCAGGTGTTCGAGGCCATGGGCGCCCGGGACGTCCTCGAGGATCGCTTCCACTTCTTGAACGTGCGCCACGAAGGGGTCTGGACGCTGATCACCATGGACCCCGAGCAGCACGCCGAGGGCGAGGTCCCGGCCAAGCTCGGCGCCGAGGTGCGCGCCGCGGCCGCCGCCCTGGCGGAGACGAGCGAGGTCGTCACCATCGACCTGCGGCTCACCCGCTCGGGAGAGGGAGCCTCGAAGGGCCTCGCCTGCTCCATGCCCCTGCGGGTCGGCGTGAGCTCGGCCGTGGTGCTCGGCGTCGAGGCGGGACAGCTCGTCGACTACGACGTGGAGATCGCCAAGAGCTCCTCGGTCTGCGACCCCATCGTGCGGGTGGCCCTGGACGGGCTGGCGCTCGTGCTAACGCCGCGCCGCACCGCGGACGGCGCGCTGAGCCTGCACCTCGCCGGCGGCGCGAGCCTCGCCCGCGAGATCGGCTCCTTCGACCCGCGCAGCGCCGGCTTCGGCGTCATGGAGGAGGAGGTCCACGACCGCCTGCGGCTCGACGAGACCGTGAGCCTGGGCAGAGCGGCGGCGAGCTTCGCCCTGGGCGACATCGCCGCGGACGGCGACGGGCTGCGCCTGGAGGTCTCGGTGCGCTGAGTGAACCCGCCCCTGGACCCGCGGCGTCGTGGCGCGCCGGGGTCCGGGATCGGCTCACTGAACGATGATGTACTTCTGTTTCTCCTCGCTGACGTCCGCGCCATCCGCGTTGCCCACGCTCAAGGCGACGTCGTACTCACCCGGCGTCGTGTAGACGTGCGTGGGGTGCTGGAGGTTGGAGGTCTCGTCGTCCCCGAAGTTCCACTCCCAGTCCGTGACGTCCCCGAGCGAGAGGTCGGTGAAGTTCACGGTCAAGGGAGCGGGCCCCGTCAGGGGGGATCCGACGAAGTCCGAGATCAGGGGCGGGCCGGGGCCCACGGAGACGTAGCCGGACTTCACGACCTGGTCCGAGCCGTAGGCGTTCGATGCGGTCAACCAGACCGAGTAGGTGCCCTCCGCGGTGTAGGTGTGCGCGGGGTGCTGCTCCGTGGAGCTACCTCCGTCCCCGAAGATCCACTGCCAGGAAGTCGCGACTCCGCCCGTGGAGAGATCCGTGAACTGGACGACCATCGGCGAGTTGCCCGTCAGGGGGTTGCCGCTGAACTCGGCCACCGGGGGGATCCAGTCAACGACCACGTAACCGGTCATCGTCAGCTCGTCCGTTCCGTAGGCGTTGGTCACGGTCAGACTGACCGCATAGCTCCCCTCGCTCGTGTAGGTGTGAGCGGGGTCGGGGTCGGTCGAGGTCTGGCCGTCTCCGAATTCCCACAGCCAAGAGGTCGGGATTCCGCCCGTGGACTCGTCCGCGAATTGCACGATGAGCGGTGAGAGCCCGGCGGTCGGCGACGCCGAGAACTCCGCCACTGGCGGGATGATGTCGACCAGCACGTAGTCCAGGACGAAGTGCTGGTCCGCCCCCAGCTCGTTCGTGGCGGTCAGGGAGACCGCGAACGCGCCCGGGCCCGTGAAGACGTGCGTCGGGTTCTGCGCCGTCGAGGTCTGGCCGTCGCCGAAGTCCCACAGCCAGGAGGTCGGGACGCCGCTCGAGAGATCGACGAAGTCGACCGACAGGGGGGAGACCCCCGTGATGGGGTGTCCAGCGAAGTCCGCGCTGGGGATCGCCACGCCCGATGTGTTCAGTGTGTCGAAGAGCTGGATCCTGCCGTAGCCGAAGACGTCGTCGATCCCCGGCGCGCCGATGTCCTCCGCCCCCAGCTTCAGGATGCGCTCGACGTCGTTCGGCGACAGCGTCGGGCGCTCGCTCCAGAGGAGTCCGCAAACCCCGGAGACCAGCGGGCAGGAGTAGCTCGTGCCCTCGGGCGAGCCGTAGTCGTTGTCGTTGGCCGAATCTGGGGTCCAGATGGCCACGCCCGGCGCCACGAGGTCGACGAAGCTCCCGTAGATCGAGAACCAGGCGAGGCCGTCGGCCTGGTTCGTGGAGCCGACGACGATCAGGTCGTCGCTGTCGCGGTCCACGTGCGAGAGGTTGGAGGAGCTGTTGCCCGCGCCCCAGACCCACAGCCCCCCGCGCGACTTGATGTAGGTCGCCGTGGCCGGGTTGGACGCGAGCCAGGCTCCCTGGTAGCTCGTGCTGGCGACGCGATCGCCCCGCTCGACCGCGGTGCGCGCGCCGTGCTGGATGTCCGACAGGGCGGCGTGGCCGTTGGACTGGTTGGAGACGCGCACCATGCGGTGGCTCAGGTTCCACGCCAGGCCGGCCACGCCCAGGCCGTTGTCGCCGGTGGCCGCCACGGTGCCGGTCACGCGGGTCCCATGGCCCATCACGGCCCCGATGCTCCCCCCCTCGGACTCCCACAGCTGGTCGACCGCGTTGTAGGCCTCCAGGCGGTGCTGCTGCAGCTCCTCGTGGGTCGTTCGCAGTCCTGTGTCGCAATAGGCGATGGAGACGGATGGATCGCCGGTCGTCCGCTGCCAGGCCTCGCAGGAGGCGATGCGGTTCGACTTGTGGTGCCACTGCAAGGGCATGAGCGGCTCGTCCGGGCAATTCGGGATGAGCTGCGGGGAGACGAGGCTCGCCCCGGTGCGAGGTCTCGTGATCGACTGCTGGGAGAGCGGGAAGACTCGCCAATCGGGCACGACGTATTCGAAGTGCCCTGTACTCGAGAGGGCCTCGGCCACCTCTTCTTCGGTGCGCCCCTCGGGAACGCGCAGAATGTACTCGCCCGTCTGGGGCACGTAGCGAACGACCTCGTAGGCCTGCACTTCGTGCCGGGCCTGCCGCTGGAGCTCGAAGGCCTGCTCGAAGGGTACGCCACGCTCGGCCAGGTCGAGCCGCTGCCATGGGCGAGCGATCAGCCGCGACGTGAGCTCCTGGACCCCGGGGATCTCGATGAAGTCGACGGGATTCGGCTCGCTCTCGCCATCCCCGTCGATGGGGGCTCGAACGAGCGGCGAAGGGCCGGTCGGTTCCTCGGCGACGCCGACTTGAACCAGGGGCAGCGCGAGGGCGATGAAGAGGCACAGCACCATGACTCTCTCCGGTGAGAAGGCTGCGCGAGCGGAGCCCGCGGCAGGGGGCGTCGGGCGGGGACCGGGGACATCTCGAGCCTACTCCTCCCCCAGGGGGAGCCGGATGACACCACGTTCATGAGGGAGCCGCGGTGCTACCATGCCCCCATGGACGCCTACGCCCCCAAGAAGTCGGACCTGTTCTCCTTCGGACTCTGGACCGTCGGCAATCCGGGGCGCGACCCCTTCGGCGGCCCGGTGCGCCCCGTCCAGGACCCGAACCACCTCGTGCGCAAGCTCGCGGACTGCGGCGCCTGGGGGGTGAACCTGCACGACAACGACCTCGTGCCCTTCGGCGCCTCGGCCTCCGAGCGCGACCGCATCGTGGCGGAGTTCAAGGCGACGCTGGAGGACAGCGGGATGGTCGTCCCGATGGCGACGACCAACCTCTTCAGCCATCCCGTCTTCAAGGACGGCGCCTTCAGCGCGAACGACCCGAAGGTGCGCGCCTTCGCGATCCGGAAGACGATGGACGCCATCGACCTCGGCGTCGAGCTGGGGGCGACGACCTACGTCTTCTGGGGCGGCCGCGAGGGCACCGAGGCCGACGCCTGCCGCGACCCGCGCACGGCCGTCTCCCGCGTGCGCGAGGCGATGAACTTCCTGACCGCATACGTCAAGGACAACGGCTGCGACCTGCGCTTCGCCCTCGAGGCCAAGCCCAACGAGCCGCGCAGCGACAACTACTTCCCCACCACGGGGCACATGTTGCACTTCATCTCGACCCTCGACGACGAGGAGATGGTCGGCGTGAACCCCGAGGTCGCCCACGAGACGATGGCCGGCCTCTCCTTCCCCCATGGCGTGGCCCAAGCGATGGAGGCCGGCAAGCTCTTCCACATCGACCTCAACTCCCAGAAGATCGGCCGCTACGACCAGGACCTGCGCTTCGGCTCCGAGGACCCCAAGCAGGCCTTCCTGCTCGTGCGCCTGCTCGAGGCGACCGCCGGCGGCGAGCGCTACACGGGCCCCCGCCACTTCGACGCCCACGCCTACCGCACCGAGGACGAGGCCGGCGTCTGGGACTTCGCCCGGGGCTGCATGCGGACCTACAACATCTTGCGCGAGAAGGCCAAGGCCTTCGACGCCGACCCGGAGGTCCAGGGGCACCTGGCGGAGCAGCGGGACGAGGCGCTCGAGGGGCTGACGCGGGCCTACTCCACCGAGAACGCCGCGGCCCTGCGCGGGCGGGACATCGACCCCGAGGGCATCGCCCGGCGCGGCCTGCGCTACGAGGCTCTCGATCAGCTGATGATGGAGCACCTCTTCGGGGTGCGCTGAGGGCGAGCCCCGCGGGCCGATTCGAGTCGCGGCGAAATCGCCGCGAAACCGGGCCGCCCCTCCCCGGTTCCCTGCCCCCCCGCATGCCTGATCCCCGGATCCCCCTCGCCCGGAGCTGCGCCGGATCGCCGTCCGCGTCCGCCTGGGCTCTGCTCCCCCCTCTGCCGTGAAGCACCCCGTTGGACTCCTGATCGGGGCGCTGATCCTCCTCGTCGCCGGCGGTGCCTGCGGGATCCTCGTCATGCTCCCGTGGGGCGAGGAGGCGCGGGAGATGCGCATGGCCCCGACGCCCGCCGCGGCTTCCCGCGCCGAGGTCGCGGAGGGAGCCCTCCCCGCCCGGGATCCGCGGCCGGCTCGGCGGGAGCGAGGCGAGTCGACGCGACCGGCGAAGGCCCCCGTCGAGCCCGCTCCGGAGTTCGCGACAGCCTTCGGGACCGTGCGCGACCTTCGAGGTCTCCCCGTCGAAGGGGCCCGGGTTTACCTGCCGGGCAGGAAGGGTCATTGGAAGAAGATGCGCACGCGCACGAACGCGGCGGGCCGCTTCGAGCTGCGGGGCCTCCCCTTCTCCAAGGTCCGCATCCACGCCATCTCCGAAGGGGACGGCAGGACCTCCGCCAAGCTGAGCCCGACGCGCGCCGAGCCCCGGGTGGAGCTCGACCTCGAGCTGGACCCCGAGCGCAGGTTGCACGTGGGCTGGATCACGACCAAGGGCGAATCCCTGGAGGCCGTCGCCATGAAGCGGAGCCCCTGGGCCTGGAGCGGTCGGCTCGACATCCTCGTGACCGAGACCCAGCCCGGCGAGACTCCCGATGACGCCCGCCGCGTCGCCCAGACTCGGGAGCCGACGAAGGCCGAACGCGAGCGGGACCCGGTCTCCCTCCCCGGCTACTGCCGCCGGGTCACCCTGCCGGACAGCTCGCCCGTGTGGGTCAGCCTGGTGGCCGCCGGCGTGGTCCTCGAGTCGAAACTCGTCCAGGAACCGGTCCGCGAGGTCCTCTTCGTCGTCGAGCCCGGCGAGCTGTGGGCCCTCGAGAGCGGCCTGACGGCCGAGGTCGTGTCCGCCGAGGACGGACGGCGCCTCGAGGGAGTCGCCATCATTCAGGAACACCCGATCGCGCTGGGCAAGACCCATCCCTTCTCGCGCGACACGCCGCTCCAGATCGCGGGGCGCGCCCGCGGCGACTACTGGCTGATCCTCCAGAGCGAAGGTCACGCCGACTCCTGGCGGAGGGTTCGGCTGGAAGCCGGAGAGACCCTCGACTTGGGCGAGGTCCCCATGCACCGGCCCGTCGAGCTGCGAGGCCGGGCGAGGGACGAGACCGGGAAGTCCCTGCGAGGCACCCTGACGGTGGCTCACCACGATCCGACCACGGGCGAGTCGATCCAGCTCAATCACCAGCTGAAGAAGGCGGGAGCCGGCGGCACCTTCCACATCCGGGGCCTGGAGCCCGGGCAGTACCAGCTGACGTTCTTCGGGCCCAAGCCGAAGGGCGGGAACGAACAGCAGCGCGTCTCACTCCCGACGCTGATCGATGCGACCCATGGATCGCGTCGAGGCATCGAGCTCACCGCCGGTCCGAGCGTTCCCGTGGCGCTCGTTCTCCCCGGCGGCTCGGGGGACGGATTCCGGATCCAAGTCGTCGACGAGCGCGGCCTCTCGCCCTACGACTTTCAGTCGGATCAGAGCAAGCGGGAGAAGCGCCTGAGCCTTCATCTCCTGCGCGGCCCTTACGCGGTCGTCGTCACGAAGGACGGGGTCGAACTAGAACGCCACGACTTCTTCGTGGACGAATCCGAGCTGACCATCGAGCTGGACCTCGACTAGCCGTGGCGCCCGCTCGCCCGAGCCGGTAGAACTCGGCTCCATGGTCGAGCTCCGCCCCTATCCCTTCGAGCTGCTCGTGCGCCGCGCCCTGGCGGAGCTGGAGCGGGAGCAGAAGCTCTTCGACCTGCCGCTCGCGAACGCCTTCCGCGGGACGGGGGAGCTCGACGTCTCCGTGCGCATGCACGGGCGGCGCGCCGCGACGCCGCTGGGACCCGCCGCCGGCCCCCACACCCAGATGGCGCAGAACATCGCCCTCTCGTGGCTCGCGGGCTGCCGGGTGATGGAGCTGAAGACGGTGCAGGTGGACGACCGCCTCGTGATCCCCCGGCCCTGCATCGACATGCAGACCGTCGGCTTCAACGTCGAGTGGAGCCAGGAGCTGCGCATCGAGGAGTCCCTCGAGGAGTACGTGAAGGCCTCGATGCTGCTCGAGGTGCTCGAGGCGAGCGGCCTCGTGCCGCTCGAGGAAGGCGCAGGCGAGACCCTCTTCGACCTGAGCCTGGGCTACGACCTCGCGGGCATCCGGAGCCCGCGGGTCGACGCCTTCGTCGACGCGATGCTCGACGCGAGCGAGGTCGTCGATCGGCTTCGGCCCTCCCTCCCCGCACGCTTCCGCGACCTCGACTTCCGCACGCGAATCTCGGACCAGGTCACCCTCTCCACCTTCCACGGCTGCCCGCCCGACGAGATCGAGGGCATCGCGCGGCACCTGCTCGAAGAGAAGGGACTGCACACGATCGTCAAGCTCAACCCGACCCTGCTCGGGCCGGCGCGCGCGGCGGAGCTCCTGCACGAGCGGATGGGCTACGAGGAACTGCGCGTCCCCCCCGCCGCCTTCGATGAGGACACGCGCTGGGAGGAGATGGTCGCCTTCTGCGAGCGCCTGGGCGAGCTGGCGGAAGGTCTCGGCCTGGGCTTCGGCGTCAAGTTCACCAACACCCTGATCGTCGAGAACCACCGCGACTTCTTCCCCGCCGAGGAGGAGCGCATGTACCTCTCCGGGCCGCCCCTGCACGTGCTCGCGATGCAGCTCGTGGCCGACTTTCGGCGGCAGTTTGGCATGCGCTTCCCGATCTCATTCTCCGCGGGCATCGACCGCCACAACTTCGCCGATGCGGCGGCCCTGGGGCTCGTGCCCGTCACGACCTGCAGCGACCTGCTCAAGACGGGGGGCTACCGGCGCGGGCCGAAGTACTTCGAGTCCCTCGCAGCGCGCATGCAGGCGGCGGGCGCGCGGGACCTGGAGGAGCTCGCGCTCCGCGGCGACCTCGAGCTCGGTCGCGAGGCGCTCGGATCCGTCGGCGAGCTGGACGCCGCCGCCTGCTCCGCGGCCCTCGGCTCGGGCGCCCCGCTGCGCGAGGCCGCCGGCGAGGCCTTCGACGCCTGGGTGGCTGCCGCGCGCCTCCTCGCCACCGAGCGCTACGCCGACTCCCTCACCCGCGACGAGCGCTACGCACGCGCCAAGAACTCGAAGGTCCCCAAGAAGATCGGCCGCCTGCTGGTCACTTTCGACTGCGTCGCCTGCGACAAGTGCGTGCCGGTCTGCCCCAACGGGGCGAACTTCGCCTACCGCCTGGAGCCCGCGACCGTGCCGATCGTCAAGCTCCGGCGCGACGGCGACGGCTGGAGCGCGCGCCGCGACGGCGAGCTCGAGGTCGGCGCTGAGCTGCAATACGCGAACTTCGCCGACTTCTGCAACGACTGCGGCAACTGCGACGTCTTCTGCCCCGAGGACGGCGGTCCCTACAGGCTCAAGCCACGATTCTTCCGCACGGCCGACGACTTCGAGGCCTTCGCACCCCTCGACGGTTTCGTGCAGGTCGGCGAGGGCGAGGCGCGCGAGTGGCGCGGCCGCTTCGAGGGAGTCGAGTACGCCCTCGTCCCTGGCGGCGAGCGCTGGAGCTATCGCGGCCCCGGCTTCGAGCTCTCCCTCGACCGCGATGATCCCGCCCACGAGCCGAGCGGAACCGCCGAGGGCGAGGTCGACCTGACCTACCTGCAGCTCCTCGCCCTCGTCGGCACGGCGGTCTTCGACTCCCCGACCTCCAACTACCTCCAGCCCGCCCCAACGCCCCGATGAACCCCTCCCTCGGAGCCGCCCGCATCCAGGGCGAGCGCCTCGGCCGCCGCCTCGAGGAGCTGGGCCGCGTCGGCGCCCTCGAGGGCGGCGGCGTCTGCCGCCTGGCCCTCACCCCCGAGGACCAGGCCGGCCGCGACCTCGTCGTGCGCTGGATGCGCGAGCTCGGCCTCGAGGTCACGATCGACCGCATCGGCAACCTCACGGGCCTGCGACGCGGGCGCACGCAGGGCGCGCCGGTCTACGTCGGCTCCCACATCGACACCGTCGCGACGGGCGGCCTCTACGACGGCAACCTCGGGGTGCTGGCCGGCCTCGAGGTCGTCGAGTGCCTGAACGAGCTGGGCCTCGAGACCGAGCTCCCCCTCGCCGTGGCGGCCTTCACGAACGAAGAGGGCGCGCGCTTCGCTCCGGACATGATGGGCAGCGCCGTGCACCAGGGCGCCCTCGAGCTCGAGGCCATGCTCGAGGTCATCGGGATCGACGGCCAGCGCGTGCGCGACGAGCTCGCGGCCATCGGCTACGCCGGCGACGCCCCCTGTCCCGGCCCGCGGGCCTCGGCCTACCTCGAGCTGCACATCGAGCAGGGCCCCGTGCTCGAGGAGCGCGACGTCACGATCGGCGCCGTCGAGGGCGTGCAGGGCATCTCCTGGACCGAGCTCGTTTGGGGCGGCGTCTCCAACCACGCCGGCACGACGCCCATGCGCCTGCGGCGCGACGCGGGCTACGCCGCGGCGGACCTCGCTTGCTTCGTACGCGACCTGGCCCTCGAGCAGGGTGGCGACCAGGTGGCCACCGTCGGCTCCCTGCGCCTCGAACCCGACCTCGTCAACGTCATCGCCCAGCGCGCCCGAATGACGGTCGACCTGCGCAACACCGACGACGGCATTCTGCGCCGCGTCGAGCGCCAAACCGAGGAGTACGCTCGCGCTTTGGCCGAGCGCGAGGGCCTGCACCTCGAGCAGCGCCGCCTCGCCCGCTTCGCCCCGGTCGCCTTCGACCCGCGCCTGGTCGAGCTCGTCGAGCGCCACGCCACCGAGCTGGGGCACAGAGTGATGCGCCTCCCGAGCGGCGCGGGCCACGATGCGCAGATGTTCGCGCCGAACTGCCCCAGCGCGATGATCTTCGTCCCCAGCCAGGGCGGCATCAGCCACAACGTGCGGGAGTACACGACGCCGGAGGACATCCAGGCCGGCGGGGACGTACTTCTGAGGATCGCCTTGGAGCTGACATCCTCGCCGACCTAGCCGCAGGCAACGCCGAGAGTGTGGCCCCCGACGCTCCGGCAAGGGCGTCCGCCATGGCTCTCGATCAGGGTCTTACTGCCACTCCAGGCACAGACCGGACCGTCTCGGCGATCCAGCAACGGCGACTCCTGCTTGTCGAGGTCGGCAGATCCTGGATGATTGAGCCGGCAGATTCTGGATTCAGGCCCGGGTCGGGTCTGCGACGAGGCCTGGAGCATGGGGCGGGATCACAGTGAAGGACCACCCGATGGAGACATGACTGCCTACTCGACGCCACGTTGCGCTGCCATCGAGTGCCCGAGCAGTTCGGTTTGTGCCGGAGATTGGAAGCTCCGAAGGCCCGAGGCCTGGAGAGCCGTCGAGAACGACCCAGCTCTGGGGTCCCCATTCTCCACTCCACTGGCGACTTACGTGGGGCCTGACTACCGAGCTGGGGGCTTGCTCGTCGTGGGAGAGAACTTCAACTTCACGGGCGACCGCTTTGATGCGGCTCGCGGCCCCGCGGAGAAGGACAGCGGGCGGCTGAGCTGGCGTCTTGACGCCTTGTTCAGGAACCTGGGAATGGCCCTGTCGACCCTCTTCGACATTCCATTGGAGGAGACCAAAGAAGCGGATCGAAGCTACGCCTTCTCGAATATCGTGAAGTGCAGCCCTTCGAATAAGGTGTCGCCACGGTCGAAAGTGAGCACGGTCCAATTGCTGCGATGCTCCGGCCAACATGCCTGGCTCAGGAAGGACGTCCTCGAGTTGAAGCCAGGGGCTGTCATGTGCCTCGGGCGCATCCCCTTTGACCATGCTCTCGCTCAATTCACCGAAGAGCGCATGAGGCTGCCAGCCCCTGCCGTGGAGACGGGTCGGGCACAGTTCCTTCGCCAGGGAATCATGGCCCTATGCGTTGACCACCTCTCTGGTGGGCTGCGATCCATCAACGCGGCCAACAAACGCTTCCGGGAGTCGGGGCTATGCCCCAAGAGCTGGCCCGCAGACGCCCCCAGGACATGGGAAGAGCTCGTTGATCTCATCGAGCGTCGAAGAGTGACTCCGTACGGCAAGAACCTCGTCCTCACCTACCGCCTCTTGGGGATTCGCGATGCTCTGATCCGCGCTGGCACTTTTGAAGGAGTCAAGGCATCTCTCCGGTCCGGCAATCGCCAGGACTGAGCACCCGAATCGAGTCGAATCCCCTGGCTGCACTCGAACTCCACGCTCCCGAGCACGCACGGAACGACGAGACTCGGTCACCCGACTCTCGAGTAGCGCGTGCGCCCGAGCATTGACACGCCGACCCCAATCACTGCGAGGACCTCGAGTCGATCCCGGCAGGATCTCAGTCGTAGATCTTCGGCCGTGCATCCTTGTGGAGGCTCCAGCCGGAAGAGTCGGGCTCGGACAGGGCGTCGAGATCGAGGTCGGCAATCACGAGGCCGGGGCGGGAGCGGTCGGCGGGGAGGACGCCGTTCGGGCCGCAAAAGTAGCTGCCGCCGAAGTACTCCTGGTCCCAGGGGGGCTCGGCGCCCGCGCGGTTCGAGCCGCCGACGAAGAGGTGGTGGCGGGCGGCGTCGACGGGGAACTCCTGCTCCCAGAGGCGGCGGGACTTCTGGCCGAAGGTGACCGCGGGGCAGAGGACGAGCACGGCGCCTTGGTGGGCCAGCGTGCGCAGGACGCCGTCGAAGTGTCGGTCGTAGCAGATGGCGACGCCGACTCGAGCGTACTTGGTCTCAAAGACCGGGAAGTAGGGGTTCTTCGAGACGTTGGCGGGCCAGTCGCCGAGCTCGCCGTTCGAGGGCTCGTAGTAGAAGCGCTCGTCGAAGCTGCCGGCCTCGTTCTCACCGCGGGGGATGTGCGTCTTGCGGTACTTGCCGATCACCTCGCCCCGCTCGTCGATCACGACGGCCGTATTGAAGCGCTGGCCGGTCTCGGCGCAGAGCTCGTAGATCGGGGCGACGAGGATCATGCCGTGTGCGCGGGCGGCGGGGCGCAGTGCGCGCACGGTCGGACCGTCGAGGGCGTCCTCGGCGAGCTCGATCCAGAGAGGGTCGCGGCCGAGGGCGAAGTAGGGTGCCGCGAAGAGCTCACCGAAACCGACGAGCTGGGCGCCAGCCTCGGCGGCGGAGGCGAGGAGCTCGAGGTGATGGGCGATGTTCGCGTCGCGCAGCTCGTCCAGCTTGCCGCGCAGCTCGCCGAGGCGCTCGACTGTCGGCGGCATGGGCGCGTAGGCGTTCTTGGTCTCGGTCAGGGCGACCCGCAACGGGCGGCTCATCGCTCGGCTCCCGTGAAGAGGAGGCCGACGGGCTCTTCCTCAGCGACGCGACCCTCCTCGCGCTCGGCGAGGAGGCCCGCGAGGCCCGCGCTACCCGTCGGGCAGACGGCGATGCCCGTCGACTTGCGAGCGAGGTCGTGAGCGCGAGCGACGAGCTGCTCCTCCACCACGACCGGCCAGCCCCCGGTTAGGAGCATTCCCGCGATCACCGCGAAGCCGTCGTAGGTCTCGTCGTCGAGGATCCCGCTCGCCAGACTCCGCGGAGGCTCCGCGACCGGCTGCATGTAGGCAGAGCGCTTGCGTGCCGCGGCGGCGACGGCGGCGAAGAGCTCCTCGTCCGTGCGCTCGGCCCGCAGGCGCGCCGCGAGCTCGTGATCCGGGTCTTCGGAACCGGCGAGCTCTCGCGCGAGGAGCCGCCACGCCCGCGCGAGGGGCGCGGCGGCCTCGACCTGCACGGCGTGCAGGGCCGGCAACGTCGGGATCACGCCGGCGTCGCGCGCCATCCAGAGGCCCTGGAAGGCGCTGCTCGCGAGGGCACCGCCGCCCACCTGCACGAAGAGGCGCTCCATCGGCGCTTCTCCCGTGCTCGCGTGCTGCTCCGCCAGCTCCCAGGCCAGCGTCCGCCCGCCATCGATCGCGAGGCCGTTGCGGTCGCCCTGGCAAGTGAAGGGGATCGCGCCGCCTTCGACGGCCGCGACGAAGGCGTGGTAACAAGGGTCGCCCGGCGGGTCCCCCGCCTTGCGCTCACAGACGTGGAGGCGAGCGCCGAGGGCGCGCAGGCGATCCAGCACCGGTTCCTCCGCCCAATCTGGCACGTAGACGTCGAGCTCGCGCCCCATCGCCGCCGCCAGGGTCGCTGCGGCGAGGGCCGCATTGCCGCAGCTCGCCACCGCGAGGGGCGCGCCGTTCAGCTGTTCGGCCAGGGGAGGCACCCGCGACGCCACCCGCAGGTAGAGCGCCACTCCCATCAGGTGGCGCGCCTTGTGAGAGCCGGCGACGTTCCCCGTCTCGTCCTTCACCCAGGCGCCCAGGCCCTCGTGAAGCGCGTAGGGCGTCGTGCGAAAGCCGCGGCCGTCGATCGCCTCCACGGCAGCGTCGAGGGCGGCGACCTCCTCCGCGAAGCTCTCCCGGGAGAGGCCGCTCGTGTCGGCCAGGGCGCGCGCGGCCCCGAAGGCGGCGAAGCGCTGGAAGGGATTCGGGTCGAGGCTGACGGGCCAGGCGTCCGGGGTCGCCCGCTGGTGGATGGCGAGGACGTGGTCGACGTCGTCCCCGGCGCGGGCCACGGGGCAACGGAAGGGCAGCTGGCGCACGAGGTCGAGCTCCTCTCCGCAGCCCGCGCAGCGGAGCAGCAGGCTCACGCGCCGCCTCCCGCGCCGAGCTCGGCGTTGAAGGCCTCGATCAACTCGTTCCAGCGCGGCAGCTCGGCGCGCAGCTCCTGCCACCAGGCCTGGCTGCGGCGGGCCTCGAAGTCCTCGAGGCTCACGCCCTGCTGCTCGACCCAGGTGAAGTAGCCGAGGTTGAAGACGCGGCGGCGCCCGGCCTCGCCGAGAAGCTCGACGCGCTCGCCGCCCCCCTCGAGGTGGCGCTCGAAGAGGCGTTCGGAGAGCGTGCGCGCCGCCGCCTCGGCGTCGAGGCGCCCGCCGAAGTCCCGCGCGAGGCAGCCCTCGATCTCGGTCGCGTACATCGAAGCCCCGTCGGTCGCGACGGTGAAGACGGCCTCCTCCGGCCCCAGGCGCAGCTCGCGGGCCACGTCGATCGAGGCCAGCAGGTTGCAGATGCTGGAGAGGCCGAGGTCCGCCAGGTGCGCGAGCTGCTCGGCGGGCACGCCGCGCTCGCGCGAGAGGTGGTCGCGACCCAAGTCATTCGCGAAGACGGCATTCAGGGCGTCGGTGCTCTTGTCCGAGATCCCGACCACCGCGTCGGTGTTCGTCACGTTGTGGACGAAGGGAATGTGCTTGTCGCCGATGCCCTGGATGTTGTGCTCCCCGAAGCCGTTCTCGAGCATCGTCGGGCACTCGAGGGCCTCGACGGCGGCGATGCGTGTCCCGAAGAGCTCCTTGAGGCGGTCGCCGGCGGCGATCGTGCCCGCCGAACCCGTTGCGGAGACGAAGGCGGCGAGCTTCAGCTCGGGCCGGGTCGCGGCGAGGTGCCGGTAGACGCTCTCGAAGGCCCGCCCGGTGCAGTGGTAGTGCACGAGGTGATTGCCGAACTCGCAGAACTGGTTGAAGACGACGTTGGCGGGATCGGCGGCGAGGCGCGCGCACTCGTCGTAGATCTCCTTGACGTTGCTCTCGGTGCCCGGCGTACGGATCACGTCCTCCGGCGCCGCCACCCACTCCCGCAGCCACTCGAAGCGCTCGGCGCTCATGCCCTCCGGCAACACCGCGACGCCGCGGCAGCCGAGGATGGTGGAGATCGCCACTCCTCCACGACAGTAGTTGCCGGTGGAGGGCCAGATCGCGCGGTGCTGCTCGGGATCGAAGGCGCCCGTCACGAGGCGCGGCACCAGACACCCGTAAGCCGCAAGCACCTTGTGGGCGCCGATCATCGGGAAGCGATTCCCGAGCAGGACGACGATCGGGGCGTCGACGCCGGTCAGCTCCTTCGTGAAGACGACGTGCTCGGGGACGGCGGCGAAGTCGCGCCGGCCGGCGGCGTTGTGCCAGTGGACCCGGAAGAGGTTGCGAGCGTCGGCGGCGTCGGGATCGACGCCCTCGAGTCCCGCCTGGCGCTCCGGGGCGATCGTCGCGGGCTCCGCCAGCTCGTCGAAGGTTGGCAGGACGAGGCCGCGCTCCCGGAATAGCGCCAGGGTCCGCGCGCGCTGGGCGGCGTCGACGACCTCGGGCAGGATGCGGCCGGCGCTCACGACCCTTCCCCCGTCGCCGGCACGGCGGCCATGCGCTCCCACAAGCGCTCGGCCTCCTCGCGCGCCTCGGCCGCGATCTCCGCCAGCTGCTCCGCGGTCGGTGCGCGGTGCTCGTGGAGCACGTCCTCGCTCCACCACTCCCGGGCCAGGCGCTCGCTCCCCGCCAGGCGCGCCCCGGAGATCTCCTCGTCCACGGCGTGAGGACGACCCTGCTCGAGGAGCACCCGTTCCTCTTCGCGCATGTCGGAGGGGAAGCCGTCGGTTCCGAGGGCCACGCGCCCGCTGGCGGTGAGCTTCGTCGCGAAGCCCACGCCGTTGTTCGCGTTGGAGCGTGGGTTCTGGACGAGCCAGCAGCCGGCCGCCTCGCAGCGCGCGACCTCGTCCTCGGAGAGGTGCACGCCGTGGGCCAGGATCGAGCCCGGCAGGAGGGCGTCGAGCTGCTCCAGGCGGTCGATCACACCGGCATAGCCCCGCTCGCGGGCGTCGGCGACGTCGGCGGCGTCCTCGGCCACGTGCAGGTGCAGGACCGTCTCCAGCTCGCGCGCGAGCCCGGCGGCCTCCGCCACGGTCTCGTCGGAGACCGTGAAGCTCGCGTGCAGGCCGACGAGGCCGCGCACGCGCTCGTTGGCGCGCTCCGTGCAGAAGCGCCGGCACTCGGCCAGCCCGCGCCGGGCCTCCTCGCGCCCGCCGTTGCGCTCGGTCGCGCCGTAGCAGAGCAGCGCGGGCATCCCGAGCTCCTCGCAAGCGTCGGCCAGGACGTCGAGGGAGCCCTCGATGCAAGCCGGCGACTCGTGGTGGTCGACGAGGGCGACCGTCCCCGCGCGCAGGGCGCCCGCCACGTAGAAGCGCGCCGACGCCCGCAGGCTCGCCAAGTCGAGGGCGCGGTCGAGGCGCCACCACAGGCGCTCGAGGATCTCGAGGAAGCTCGCGGGCGCCGGCCTGGGCGCCGGCATCCCGAGCGGTGCGAGCCCGCTGTAGAGGTGGGTGTGGGCGTTGACGAGCATTCAGCGCTTCCGTCCGACGCTCATCGCGCGCCCCGCGGGAGAGTCCTTCATCGGCAGACTCCGGCGCTGCTCACCGTCGAAGTCGAAGAGCGCCCCGGCCACCGCGCCGGCGGTCGGCACGAGACCGATCTCCCCCACGCCCTTGGCGCCGAAGGGCCCCTCGGGTTCGGGCTCCTCGACGAGGATCACTTCGAGCTCGGGCATGTCGCGCGCGCGCAGGACGCCGATGTCCCGCAACTTGTAGGACTCGGGCCACCCGCCTTCGCAGGGCAGGTCCTCGGTCAAGGCGTAGCCGAGCCCCATGTGGATGGAGCCCTGGATCTGCCCCTCGCAGAGGCTCGGGTTCACCGCGCGCCCCACGTCGTGGGCGGCGACGAAGCGATCGACACGGCCGTCGGCGTCGAGCACGCAGAGCTGGGTCGCGAAGCCGAAGGAGGTGTGGGTCTTCGGGTTCGGCACGTCCTCGTCGGGGGAGTTCGTGTCGTCGACCACGACGTCCGCGGCGAAGACCTCGCCATCGAGCTCCTCCAGCGTCTTGCCCTCGTCGAGGGCCGCGCGCAGCTTGGCCGCCGCGCTCTTGACCGCGTTGCCGCCGAAGAGGGTGGCCCGCGAGCCTGTCGTCTGCCCGCAGCCGAGGGCGAAGGTCGAGTCCACCCGCGGCCGGAAGAGGCGCGCGGGGAGGCCCGTGACCTCGACCGCCACCTGGGTCAGCACCGTGAGCAACCCCTGGCCCATCTCCGTGTAGCCGTTGTAGAGGCCGATCGCCGCGCCGCCTTCCTCGACGACGAGGCGCGCCTTGCCCCACTCGACCGCGCCGTTGCCGATGCCGCTGTTCTTGATGCCGCAGGCGAGGCCCACGGCGCGCCCGGCGGCGCGGGCGGCGTCGTAGGCGGGCTTGACCGCCTCGAGCGTGCGCTTCAACCCGACCGACTTCTCGAAGATCTGCCCCGAGGTGAAGGTGTCCCCCACCTCGACGGCGTTGCGCCAGCGCAGCTCGTAGGCGTCGATGCCCGCTGCGCGCGCGAGGAGGTCCATCGCCCCTTCCATCGCGAAGTGGGCCTGGTTCGCCCCGAAGCCGCGCATCGCGCCGCAGGGCGGGTTGTTCGTCGAGGCGGCGACGGCGTCGATGTCCACCACCGGAACCCGGTAGGGCCCGCAGGCATGGCCCGCCGCGCGCTCGAGCACCTTCGCGCCGACGGAGGCGTAAGCTCCCGTGTCTCCGACGAGTCGCGCGTGCACCGCGGTCAGCCGTCCTTCTGCATCGCAGCCGACGCGGTAGCGCATCGTGATCGGGTGGCGCTTGGGGTGCAGGCGGATCGACTCCTCCCGATCGAGGCGCAACATCACCGGCCGCCCGGTCTTCTGCGCGAGGAGCGTCGTCTGGGCCTGGATCGACATGTCCTCCTTGCCCCCGAAGGCGCCGCCGTTGGGAACGAGCACGACCTCGAGCTCCTCCTCGTCGATGCCGAGGAAGGCCGCCACCTGGCGGCGGTCGTCGAAGACGCCTTGGCCCTGGGTGTAGAGGGTCAGCTTGCCGTCCGAGGCGCGGCGCTCGGCGAGGGCGCACTCGGTCTCGAGGTAGAGGTGCTCGATGCGCTGGGTCGTCCAGCTGCCCTCGACGACGTGGGCGCTCTGGGCCAGGGCGGCCTCGGCGTCGCCGCGGCGGATGACGGTGCGCGAGAGTTCGTTGGGATGGGTCGGGTTGACCTGCGGGGCGCCGGGCGCGAGGGCCGCCTCGGGGGTGAGCACGGGCTCGAGCACCTCGTACTCGACGCGGATCAGGCGCGCCGCCTCGCGGGCCGTCGCCTCGTCCACAGCCGCCACCGCGGCGAGCATGTCGCCCACGCAGCGCACCTCCTCGCCGACCGCCACGAAGCCCGGCCAGTCGTGGAGGATCAGGCCGTACCAGCGGTCCCCGGGGACGTCGGCGGCGGTCAGGACGCACTCGACGCCGGGCAGGGCCTCGGCGGCGCTCGTGTCGATCGCGAGCACCTTGGCCCGTGGGTGTTCGGAGAGGCGGACGGCGCCCTGCAGGAGGTCCTCGCGCTTCATATCGGCGACGTAAGCCTCGTCCCCGAGGGCGAGGTCGCGGCAGCGGTAGAGCTCGAGGCGCGCGCCGACGCCCTCGCTTCCGTCGCCATCGGCGACCGGGTTGCCGCGTCGTGCCTCGAAGAGCCCTTCGACCGCCTCCAGGACCTTCGTGTAGCCCGTGCAGCGGCAGAGGTGGACGTCGAAGGCCTTGGCCAGTTCGTCGCGGGCGGGCGTCGGCTGTTCGGCGTGCTTGTCGAGCAGGAACTTCGTGCGCAGGACGAGGCCCGGGGTGCAGAAGCCGCACTGGATCGCGCCGGCCTTCGCAAAGCCCGCCGCGAGCTCCGAGCGCTCCGCCTCCGAGACCCCCTCGAGGGTCAGCACGCTCTTCCCCGCCGCCTTGGCCGCCGGCATGGCGCAGGTCGTGACCGCCCGCCCGCCGACCAGCGCCAGGCAGGAGCCGCACTGCCCCTGAGGCGCGCAGCCGTCCTTGACCGAGCGCAGGCCGCAGCCTTCGCGCAAGACCTCGAGCAGGCTCGCGCCTTCGCGCGGCTGGACCTCGACCGGTTGGCCGTTGAGTTCGAAGCGGATGGTGTCCAAGGGCGTTGCGATCTTCGCGCTCGGGAAGTGTACGGAATCGGAACTCCGACAGCCGCCTCCTTTGGCGACCTGCTGCGCCCGCGCGCTCCCTCGACGCGACCGCTTCCGCTCAGGTCCCGGGGAGGCGACCCAGGCTCTCGGGCAAGGCGTCGGCGTTCGCGTCGAGCCAGCGCGTCCAGGGCAGGTAGGGCTTCTCCGACCACGCGGGTCCGTCGGGTAAGCCATGGCTCAGAGCGAAGGCCAGCAGCCGATCGTGGCTCGCCCGCAGGCTGGCGAGCTTCGCCTCGATGCCCCCCGCCAGGCTGTCGAGCTTCTGCTCGCGTTCGGCTTCGACCCGTTGCTCCCAGCCCCGCTTCGCAGCTTCGGTCTTGTAGTTGCTCGGGGCCTTGGGGAGGCGCGCTCGCCTTTCCTTCTCGAGCTCCTTGCGCTGCCTCGAGATCGCCTTTTCGACGTCCTTGAAGTCCCCCACGATCCGCTTCAGGGTTCCGCGCGTTCCGTGCTCGAGCAGGGCCTCGTTGATCGCGACACGCCCCAGGGGCACGACCCCCTTCCGATGGACGTCGAGCAGGGCCTTGGTCGCGCGCTCGTCCCGGAGCTTGCCCAGGGCCGTGACCATGGCGTCTCGGGCGGTCCCCGTGTCGAACATCTCCTCCTTGAGGGCCTGGCTCTCGTCCCCCATGGCCGCCAGCGTCTTCATGCTCTCCTTGACCTCCTCCATCGAGGGAGTCGCCCCGAGCTTCTTCTGCTTCGTCAGCTTGGCCCACTTCTTCCGGAAGGCTTCGAAGGCCCGGTCGACCTGCTCCACTTCCCGTTGGGCGCTCTTCAACGACGACAAGAGAGCGTCGAGGGCGATCGCCGGATGCTGGCCATCGGCCAGGAGCTCGGCGGCTCGCTTCCTGACCGCCGGGGTCTCCTCGTCGAGCCTGCGGGCCAGGCACTGGGCGACGCGCCTGGAAGGCGCGTTGGTGTGGGAACGGGTCAGGCTCGCTATCGCCTCGAGGGCCTCGATCCGCCGGCCCTCGTCCTCGGAGGCGAAGTCGCCCTCTAGCTCCGAGAGCTTCGACGCCTCCTCCGAGGCGTGCGACCCGCATAGCTCGACCTCGGGCAACGGGACGCAGACGGAGCACTCCTCCGTCCATCCCGAAGGAAGCATCAGCAGTCCGAGGAGAGCGAGAGCGTCGAGCATCTTCGTTCGAGCGTCGGAGAGAGCCGCGAGGGCCGGGGGTCCGAGTCTAGCGAAGCGCGTCCATCCAGCCAGATCGACCGGCCGTTCTCCCCTCAGCCCCGCTCCCGCCGCAGGTCCTCGAGGCAGTCCGAGAACACTCTTCGCACCTCGGGATCGAAGCAGCAGAAGGTGACGCGTGCGGGCAGCGGCGAGCTCTCGAGGAAGCCCAGGGTCTCGCCCAGGGCGATGCGCGCCGCCTGCTCGTGGGGGTAGCCGTAGACGCCGCAGCTGATGGCGGCGAAGGCGACGGTCTCGAAGCCGTGGTCGCGGGCGAGGGCGAGGGACTCCCGGTAGCAGCTCGCGAGGAGCTCCGGCTCCCCCTCACCGCCACCGCGCCAAATGGGCCCGACGGCGTGGATGACGTGCTTCGCAAGCAGCTCGAAGCCGGGGGTGAGCGCCGCGCCCCCGGTCGGACAGCCGCCGATCTCGCGGCAGGCCGCCATCAGCTGCGGCCCGGCGGCCCGGTCGATCGCCCCGTCGACGCCTCCTCCGCCAGCGAGTTCCGCATTGGCGGCGTTGACGATGGCGTCGACGGCGACGGTCGTGAGGTCGTCGCAGGAAACGAGGAGCCGCATCGAGCTCTGTGGCGTCACCGGTTGAGATGCGTACGCAAGTGTTGTCTACAGCTGGAAGTTGCTCGTGGTGTCTCTGCTCGAAGGACCAGGAGGAACGTGCCTGCCGAGCAATCCGAGCCGCCAGGACGCTCCCCACGCCGAGAGAACCCGCCAATTGAGAGAGTCGCGCTCAAGAACGACGGCTAGAGGTTCATCATCTTCTTGAAGGCCTGAGCCGACTTGGATGCATTCCCCCGCCCTCCGCGAAGGACCCCTTTAATGCCCCACTCTTCGGCTCTGGTTCCTTGGATGTTCAGCAGATCGGGGTTCGCAGCAAGAGCAACCTGGATCAAGAACTTCTCGAGCTCGGCGACGTGACTCTTGTTCAGGGGCCCCTTTCGCCTTGGAGCTGTGAGGAAGAACATCACAGGAGATCCCTTCGCGTAGTCAGCCAAGAACTGCTGATACCGAGTCAGCTTGTGGTGCGTGAATATCTCCTGCCTGAAGCTCTTGGTTGCCTTCCCTACGTATCCAGGGGTCAAGCCTCTCCCAGCACGAATCCCGAACACATAACACCCGCGCTCCTTTCCTGCTTCCTCGTGGTGCTCCCAGAACTCTCGCACGTTGTCATCCGTAATCGTCCTTCCTGCCTTGCCTTGGTAGTAGGGAACGAGCAAGGGCCCACGTACGCTGAATTGGGTGTTCACAGGAGCCTCCTCTTCAGTTGGCTACACGCGCTAGCTGCCGGGCGGTTCACGAAAGGCCCTGGCGACCGTCCACGATCTCTAGGACTTCACTGTAGTTCCCCGGAGCCGCAGTCAATCATGGTCTCCGCGTAGTCCACTCCATCCGGCGTCCGCGAGCCGTGCCAGGAGAGGTACTCGCCATCGGCGATGCGGACGCGGGCCGGGTCGAGGCCGGTGGCAGCCGCGACCTCCTCGACGTGCTCGGGACCGAAGAGGAAGGGTTCGGTGCACAGCAGGACGAGGTCGGGCTTCGCGGCGGCGAGCCGGTCCAGGTCGATCGTCGGGTAGCGCTCGGCTTCGTCCGCGAAGACGTTGAGCCCGCCCGCCTGGCTCAGCAAGGCGCTCGCAAAGGTATCCGCGTTGACGCTCATCCAGGGCTTGCGCCAGATCAGGTAGGCGAAGCGCACGGGCGCGCGGCCCTCGGCGGCGGCGCGGACGCGGGCGGTGCGCTCCTCGATGTCGCGGGCGATGGCCTCGGCCTCGGGGGCGCGCTCGAGGGCGGCGCCGATCTCGCGCACCATGGCGGCCGTCTCGAGGGAGTCCTTGGGGAAGGAGTTGAGGACCGCGAGGCCCGCCTCGCGCAGGTGGTCGTAGTCCTCGCGGCGGTTCTCCTCCTCGTTGAAGAGAACGAGGTCGGGGGCGAGTTCGAGGATGCGGGCCAGCTTGGGGTTCTTCGTGCCGCCGACCTTCTCGACGGCGCCCACGCGGTCCTCGGGGTGGACGCAGAACTGGGTGATGCCGACCAGGTCGTCGCCCCGGCCCAGGTCGAAGACGAGCTCGGTCAGGCTGGGGCAGAGGGAGACGATGCGCATCGCATCAGCTCGTCGCGAGGGGCTCCCCGGCGATGGCCTCGAAATCGTAGCGGTGGCCGTCGCGTGTGAGGCGCCCGAAGGCGTGGTCCACGTCGTGGTAGAAGAGGCCGATCCAGCCCTCGTCGGCGGCACGGCCGAGCCAGTGGGAGCGCTGCTCGAAGGAGCGCTGGGCGTCGACGTCGTAGGCCATGATGTACGGCGGCTGGATGTGGTGGGTGGTCGGCACCACGTCGTTCCAGAAGACCGCGGTGTCGCCGGGCTCCTCCTCGCCGAGGGTGACGAGGCTGACGCCCTCGGAGTGGCCGCCGACCTCGATGGCGCGGATGCCCGGCAAGAGATCCGCGGTGCCGGAGTAGGTCTCGAGCAGGCCGGCCTCCTCGATGACCGTCGTGTCCTCGGCGCGGTAGGAGCCCGAGCGGGCGTGGCGGCCACGCTTGGCGTTCTCGACCTCGGTGGCGTTGGCGAAGTGGCGGGCGTTCGGGAAGAGCGGCAACAGCAGTCCCTCGCGCTCGATCACCTGGTGGCCGACGTGGTCCCAGTGGTTGTGGGAGGCGATGACGTGGGTGACGTCCTCGGGGGCGAGGCCGCAGGCGGCCAGGGACTCCGGCAGGCTCGTCGTCGGCAGGATGTGGTAGATGCGCCGCTCCTTCTCGCTCCAGCGGTCGCCGACGCCGACCTCGAGCACGACCTTGAAGTCGTCCTTCTCGAGCAGGAAGGGGCGCAGGGCGAGGAGGATCGTGTTGTCCTCGAGCGGCGGCGTCATCTTGCGCCAGAGGTTCGCCGGCACGACGCCCCACATCGAGCCGCCGTCGAGGCGCAGGAAGCCGTCGCAGAGGGCCGTGACGCGCCAGCCGCCGGCCTCGATCGAGCGCGGCTCCCAAGGCGGGGGCTCGAGGCTGGCCTGGCGCACCGTGGAATCAGACTCCGTTGCGCAGCACGTCGCGCCCGATGATCACGCGCTGCACCTCGCTCGTGCCCTCGCCGATGGTGCAGAGCTTGGCGTCGCGCCACATGCGCTCGACGGGGTACTCGCGGCTGTAGCCGTAGCCGCCGAAGATCTGGATCGCGTCGTAGGTCACGCGCATCGAGACCTCCGAGGCGTAGAGCTTGGCCATCGAGGCGGCGGTGCCGAAGGGCTGGCCGGCGTCCTTGAGGCGCGCGGCGTGGTAGACGAGGTGGCGCGCGGCGGCGACCTCAGTCGCCATGTTGGCGAGCTTGAATTGCACCGCCTGCTGGTCGGCGAGGGTCTTGCCGAAGGCCTCGCGCTCCTTGGCGTACTGGACCGAGGCCTCGTAGGCACCCTGGGCGATGCCGAGGGCCAGGGCCCCGATCGAGATGCGGCCGCCCTCGAGGGTCTTCATGAAGGTGCGGAAGCCCTCGCCCTCGTCGCCGAGCAGGTGGTCGGCGGGGATGCGGCAGTCCTCGAAGACGACGCTGGCCCAGTCCGAGCCGCGCATGCCGAGCTTCTTCTCGCCCTTCTCGAGGTGGTAGCCGGGGGCCGAGCTCGGCACGACGAAGGCGCAGATGCCCTTCGAGCCGAGGCTGGCGTCGATGGTCGCGGTCGCGATGGTCGTGCCGGCGTAGTTGGCGTTGGTGATGAAGCACTTGCGGCCGTTGAGGACCCACTCGTCGCCCTCGCGGCGGGCGGTCGTGCGGGTGGCCCCCGAGTCCGAGCCCGCGCCCGGCTCGGTCAGGCCGTAGGCGCCCATGTACTCGCCGGCGATGAGCTTCGGCACGTACTCGTTGCGCAGCCTGTCGCCGCCCCAGGCGTAGATCGGGTAGGTCCCCAGGCTCACCTGGGCCGCGAGGGTCAGGCCCGTCGAGCCGCAGACGCGACTGACCTCCTCGACGGCGAGGATGTAGGCCAGGGTGCCGCCGTCGGAGCCGCCGACCTCCTCGGAGAAGGGGATGCCGGGCAGGCCCAGCTCGACCATCTTCTCCCAGGACTCCTTCGGGAAGCGGTGGTTCTCGTCGATCTCGGCCGCGATCGGGGCGAGCTCGTTGTCGGCGAACTCGCGCACCATGTCGCGGATCATCGTCTGATCCTCGTCGAGGTCGAAGCCGTTCTTGATGTCGGGGAGCTCGTACATGCTGCTGGGGGAAGGGCGGGGGCTCGTCTTCGTCGGGGGTCAGTCGGTCTCGATGCGCCAGCCCTGGGTGCGACGCCCGGCGTCGCCGCCGGAGTCGCCACCGGAGGAGGAGGTGGAGGAGCCGCTCTCGCTCTCGCGGTAGAAGTCGCGGCTCTTGCCGGCCCCCACCCAGTCGATCAGGGCGCGGCGCGAGAACTTCCACTCGCGGCCGATCTTGCGCGCCGGCATCTCCTCGGAGTGCAGCACCTTGTTGAAGGTCTTGATGCTCACGCCCAGGAGCGCGGCGGCCTCCTCGATGTTCAGGATCTCGCGGTCGCTGCTATTGCTCATGCTTCCTCGGCCTCCCGCTCGAAGCGCGCCTCCATCTCCTTGGCGATCCACTCGGCGATCTCGTCGGTGTTCGTTCCGGGCCCGAAGAGCCGGGCGAAGCCGTCCTCTTCGAGCTGCTCCATGTCCTCGACGGGGATGATCCCGCCGCCGACGAGCAGCACGTCGTCCTTGCCGCGGGCCGCGAGCTCCTCGCGCACGCGGGGGAAGAGGGACATGTGGGCGCCCGACAGGATCGAGAGGCCGACGACGTCGACGTCCTCCTGGGCCGCGGCCTCGGCGATCTCGCTCGGGGTCTTGTGGAGCCCGCTGTAGATCACCTCCATGCCGTGGTCGCGCAGCACGCTGGCGACCGTCTTGGCACCGCGGTCGTGGCCGTCGAGGCCCGGCTTGCCGATCAGGACCCGGATCCTTCGCTTCGTCATCACCATCGTCTCTTGCAGGGGTGGGCTGTGCTCAGAGGATGCTGGGCTCGCGGAATTGGCCGAACTCCTCGCGCAGCACCTGGGCGATCTCCCCCAGGGTGCAGTCGGCATGGGCGGCGGCGATGAAGCGCTCGAGGAGGTTGGAGCCGTCCTTGCAGGCGGCCCGCACGCGGTCGAGCTCGGCCGCGGCCTTGGCGGCGTCGCGCCGCGCTCGCAGGTCGGCGAGGCGCTCGTGCTGCTCGCGCTCGACGGCGGGGTCGATGCGGTGAAGGTCGATCGCCGGTCCCGCTTCGTCCTCGACGTAGCAGTTGATGCCGACCACGCGCTTCTCGCCGCGCTCGACCTGCTGCTGGTACTTCTTGGCCGAGTGGTGGATCTCGCGCTGGAAGAAGCCCTCCTCGATGCAAGGCACCACGCCCCCGCGGGACTCGACCTCGGCGAAGTAGGCCTCGGCCTCCTGCTCGAGGCGGTTCGTCTGGGCCTCGACGAAGTAAGAGCCCGCCAGGGGATCGGCCACGTGGGCGACCTCGGTCTCCTCGGCGATGATCTGCTGGGTGCGCAGGGCGATCTTGACCGCCTTCTCGGTGGGCAGGCTCAGGGTCTCGTCCATCGAATTCGTGTGCAGCGACTGGGTCCCGCCCAGGACCGCGGCCAGGGCCTCGAAGGCCGTGCGCACGATGTTGTTCTCCGGCTGCTGCGCAGTGAGGGAGACGCCCGCCGTCTGGGTATGGAAGCGCACCATCCAGGAGCGCGGGTCCTTGGCGCCGAACTCGTCGCGCATCTTGCGCGCCCAGATGCGGCGCGCCGCGCGGAACTTGCACACCTCCTCGAAGAAGTCGAGGTGGCTGTCGAAGAAGAACGACAAGCGCGGCGCGAAGCTGTCCACGTCGAGGCCGGCGGCGACGCCGCGGCGCACGTACTCCATCCCGTTGGCGAGGGTGAAGGCCAGCTCCTGGGCCGCTGTCGAGCCCGCCTCGCGGATGTGGTAGCCGCTGATCGAGATCGTGTTCCAGAGGGGCACGTGCTCGGCGCAGTAGCCCATCATGTCCGTGATCATCCGCAGGGCCGGCTCCGGCGAGACGAGCCAGGCGTGCTGGGCCTGGTACTCCTTGAGGATGTCGTTCTGGACCGTGCCGCGCAGGACCTTCGGGTCGACGCCCTGGCGCTCGGCGGCGGCGATGTAGAAGGCCAGCATGATCGGCGCCGGCCCGTTGATCGTCATCGAGGTCGACACCTCCCCCATCGGGATGCCGTCGAAGAGGGTCGACATGTCCTCCAGGCTCGAGATGGCGACGCCCACCTGGCCGACCTCGCCCAGGGAGTGCTCGTCGTCCGAGTCGTAGCCCATCAGGGTCGGGAAGTCGAAGGCGGTCGAGAGCCCGGTCTGCCCGTGCTCGAGCAGGAACTTGAAGCGCTCGTTCGTCTGGGCGGCGGAGCCGAAGCCCGCGAACTGGCGCATCGTCCACAGGCGCCCGCGGTACATCGAGGGGTGCACCCCGCGGGTGTAGGGGAACTGGCCGGGGTGGCCGAGGTCGCGCTCGGGGTCGAGGTCCGCGACGTCCTCCGGCCCGTAGAGCGGCTTCAGCTCGTCCCCCGAGAGGGTCGTGAAGGAGGCCTCGCGCAGGCGGGCCTTGGCCATCGCCTGCTCCCAGATCGCCTGGGCGTCCACGCGCCGCACCGCTTCGGTCGAGCTGCTCTCGGTCATGTTCTCACCGGTGTCGATGGCCATGGGTCACTCCTCCTCTTCGCTCGCGCCGGGTCGGTCGAGGACGTCGTCCAGGAGGTCGCCCGCGATGGCGTAGGGCGTGCGCCCCGTCGCGAGCTCCCGCTCCACGCGCTGCTGGAAGCCACCTTCGCCCCAGAGGGCCTCGTCGAGGCGCTCGCCGAGGGCCAGGCGGACCTGGGTGGCGCGCTTCTCGACGCGCGCGGCGGCGAGGCCCTCCTCGCCGAGGTGCTCGCGGTGGCGCTGGACCGCCTCGAGCACGGCGGCGATGCCCTTGCCCTTGCCCGCGCTGGCGGTCAGGACCGGGGTCACCCAGCGACCGCGGCCGGCGAGGCGGATGTGCACCGCCTCGTCGAGGTCCGCCGCCATGCGGTGCGCGCCGGGCAGGTCGTCCTTGTTCACGACGAGGACGTCGGCGACCTCGAGCAACCCCGACTTCATCGCCTGGATCGAGTCGCCGGCTCCGGGGCAGAGGACGACGACCACCGTGTCCGCCGCCGAGACGACGTCGTACTCCGCCTGGCCGACGCCGACCGTCTCGATCAGGACGTCGTCGAATCCGAAGGCATCCATCACGTCGCAGGCGTCGATCGTCGCCCGCGCGAGGCCGCCGTGGCTCTCGCGGCTCGCCATGGAGCGGATGAAGACGCCCGGGTCGGTCGTGCGCGCCTCCATGCGGATGCGGTCGCCGAGCAGGGCGCCGCCCGTGAAGGGGCTCGAGGGGTCGACCGCGAGAACGCCGACTTGGCGCTCGGCGGCGCGCAGCTCCCCCACCAGCTCGTTGACCAGCGTGCTCTTGCCCGCGCCGGGCGGCCCTGTGATTCCCAGACGCCGCGCGCGCCCGAGCTCGGGATAGATCCGCTCCTGCACCGCGCCGAAGCGCGGGTCGCCGTTCTCCGCCCAGGTGATCAGGCGCGCGACGGCGCCGCGATCTCCCGACAGGAGGCGCTCGGCGATGGGCTTGCGGGTCTCGGCCACGGGCATGGGTGCGGGTCGATGGAGTGCTGAGCTCGGACGGCGTTTCGGGAGAGCTCTCAGGACAACAGAGAGCGGGCGATGACGATGCGCTGGATGTCGGTCGCCCCCTCGTAGATCTCGGTGATGCGCGCGTCGCGGAAGAGGCGCTCGACCTCGAAGTCGTCGGTGTAACCCGCGCCGGCGTGGATCTGCAGGCACTCGTCCGCGCACCAGTTGCAGACGCGCGAGGCGAGCAGCTTGGCCTGGGCGGAGTGCAACGTGCAGCGTTCGCCGCGATCGCGGGTCTGGGCGGCGCGGTGGGTCAGGAGGCGCGCCGCGTCGAGCTGCGTCGCCATGTCAGCCAGCTTCCACTGCACCGCCTGGAAGTCGCCGATCGGCCGCCCGAACTGCTCGCGCTCCTTCGAGTAGCGGATCGAGGCCTCGAGGCACGCGCGGCCGATGCCGAGGGCCTGGGAGGCGATCCCGATGCGACCCCCGTCGAGGGTGTCCATCGCGATCGGGAAGCCGCGGTTCTCCTCGCCCAGGAGGGCGTCTGCGGGCAACTTCACCTTCTCGAAGAGCACCTCGGTGGTCGAGGAGCCGCGGATGCCCGTCTTCTTCTCGGCCTTGCCGACCGTGACTCCCTCGGTCTCCATCGGGACGAGGAAGGCCGAGATCCCCTTGGGACCGCGCAGCTCGGTGCTGGTGCGGGCGTAGACGATCGAGAGGCCGGCGAAGGCGCCGTTGGTCACGAAGATCTTGGTGCCGTCCAGTTGCCAGCCGTCTCCGTCGCGCTTGGCCGAGGTCACGAGCGAGCCGGCGTCGGAGCCGGCGTTGGGCTCGGTCAGGCAGTAGCAGCCGATGCGCTCGCCCGTCGCCAGCTCGGGCAGCCAGCGCTGCTGCTGCTCACGAGTGCCGAACTTCTTGATCGGGTTCCCGAGCAGGCTGTTGTGCACCGAGACGGTGACCCCGGTGGAGGCGCAGCCGGCGTTGAGCTCCTCGAGCATGAGTGAGAGCTCGAGGTTGCCGAGTCCGGAGCCCCCCCACTCCTCGTCGATCGTGAAGCCCCACATGCCGAGCTCGCGGAGCTGGTCGAAGACCTCGGGGTCGATGAAGCCCTGCTCGTCGTGCTTGCGGGCGCGAGGCGCGAGCTCGCCCTGGGCGAAGTCGCGCGCCATGTCGCGCACCATCTGTTGCTCTTCGGTCAGCTGGAAGTCCATGGCGTTGAGGGCCTTCTCCCCCTCTCAGTCGTAGTCGTAGAAGCCCTTGCCGGTCTTCCGGCCCAGCTGCCCGGCCGCGACCATGCGGCGTAGCAAGGGGCAAGGCCGGTACTTGCTGTCGCCGAGGCCCTCGTGCAGGACCTCCATGATGTCGAGGCAGACGTCGAGACCGATCAGGTCCGCCAGCGTCAGCGGCCCCATCGGGTGCGCCATGCCGAGCTTCATCACGGTGTCGATGCCGTCGCGGTCGGCCACGCCCTCCATCAGGCAGTAGACCGCCTCGTTGATCATCGGCATCAAGACCCGGTTCGAGACGAAGCCGGGGTAATCGTTGGCCGCGACCGGAACCTTGCCGATCGCCTCCGAGCAGGCGACGACGGCCGCGGTGGTCTCGTCGCTGGTCGCGTGCCCGCGGATGACCTCGACCAGCTTCATGAGCGGCACGGGGTTCATGAAGTGCATTCCGATCACCTGCTCGGGCCGCTTCGTGTTCGCGGCGATCTCGGTGATCGAGATCGAGGAGGTGTTCGTCGCGAGGATCGTCCCGGCGGGCATGAGCTCGTCCAGCGAGCCGAAGATCGCGGCCTTGACGTCCCGCCGCTCGACGACGGCCTCGACGACGAGCTGCGGGTCGCCCAGCTCCTTCAGGTCGGTCGCGGTCTCGACGCGGCCCAGGATGGTCTGGGCCTCGTCGGCGGAGATCTTCTCCTTCTTGACCAGCCGCCCCAGGCTCTTCTCGATCGCTGCGGTCCCGCGGGAGAGTGCCTCGGGGGCGCTGTCGACGAGCCGCACCCGGCTGCCGCTCGCGGCGAACACCTGGGCGATGCCGTTGCCCATCGTCCCCGCGCCGATGACGCCGACGCTCTCGTAGAAGGGACTCGCCATCAGCAGGCCTCCACAGAGAGGGAGACGGCGTTGCCGCCGCCGAGGCAGAGGGAGGCCATGCCCGTCTTGGCGCTTCGCTGCTTCATGGCGTGCAGCAAGGTCGTCAGGATGCGCGCGCCGGAGGCCCCGATCGGGTGCCCCAGGGCCACCGCGCCGCCGTTGACGTTGACGCGCTCGGGGTCGAGGTCGAGGGTGCGCGTGAGAGCCACCGCGGCGGCGCTGAAGGCCTCGTTGATCTCGTGCAAGTCGAAGTCGCCCTGGCCCACGCCGGCCTTCGCGGCGCAGGCGGGGATCGACTTGGCCGGCGCCATCATCACCCACTCGGGGGCGCAGCCGCCGGCGGCGTAGGCGGTGATGCGCGCCATGGGCGTCAGGCCCAGCTCGCGCGCCTTCTCCTCGCTCACGACCACGAGCGCCGAGGCCCCGTCGTTGATCGCCGAGGCGTTGGCCGCCGTCACGGTCCCGTCCTTCTTGAAGGCGGGCTTCATCTTCGCGATCGACTCGGTCGTCATCCCCGGGCGGATCGTCTCGTCGGTCGTGAAGTCGATCGGCTCCGCCTTGCGCTGGGGCACGGAGATCGCGAAGCGCTCCTCGTCGAAGCGGCCCGCTTCGGTCGCCGCCGCCGCCTTCTGGTGGCTGCGGGCCGCGAACTCGTCCTGGGCGGCGCGGGTCACGTCGTACTTCTCCGCGACGAGCTCGCCGGTGATCCCCATGTGGAAGTCGTTGTAGACGTCCCACAGGCCGTCGTGGACCATCGCGTCGAGCAGCTGGCCGTGGCCGAGGCGCTGGCCGTCGCGGGCCTGGGGCAGGAGGTAGGGCGCCCGGGTCATGCTCTCCATGCCCCCGGCGACGATCACGTCGGCGTCCCCGGCGCGGATCGCCTGGGCGGCGAGCATGACGGACTTCAGCCCGCTGCCGCAGACCTTGTTGACCGTGAAGCTCGGGACCTCGTCGGGGACCCCGGCGGCGCGGGCCGCCTGGCGGGCGGGGTTCTGCCCGAGGCCGGCCTGGAGCACGTTGCCGAGGATGACCTCGTCCACCTGAGCGGCCTCGACTCCGGCGCGCCGCAGGGCCTCGGCGACGGCGAGGCCGCCCAGCTCGGGGGCCCGGAAGCCGGCCAGGCCTCCCTGGAACTTGGCGATGGGGGTGCGGCAAGCACTGACGATGACGGCGTCTCTCAAGGGGCACCTCGCGGCCTAGGGGGCCGCGGCTCGGGATCGGGGGAAGCGCGGGTCGCTGCGCGGCCGGTCCAGCCCCCTCGGAGGGGGCCCGCGGGGGCCCGTGGCGAGCGAACGGGGGGACCGGAGCGTGAAGGCGGCAACAAATATAGAGAGCCCGACCCGATTTCTCCACAGCCGGCCCCTGCGGGGCGCCTCCAAAACTACCGGGCAACGGGGGGCGTACTGTGCAAGAGCTTCCGGAGGTCTTCCTCAAAGGGATCGAGAGCGGCCCGGGCGAGCGCCGCCACGCTCGCCCGCCCGCCTTCCCCCCCACCGCAGCGTTGAAACGGCCTTGCAAAAGCCGTATCCCCGCCCCTAGGAGGCCCCCCGAGGGCCCCAGGAAGTGCGATTGGAGGAGGTGCAGCTGGTCGAGGGGCTCCGGGCCCGGGAGGAGAGCGCGGTTTGCGCTTTCCTGGAGCGCTACCGCTCCCTGCTCTTCCACTGCATCGGGCACTTCGAGAAGGACCCCGCGGGGCGCGACGACCTCTACCAGGAGCTCGTCCTCTACGTCCTCGAGCGCCTCGACGCGGACCGCTTCGACGCCAGCAAGGGGAGCCTGGGCACCTGGCTCTACCGGGTCGCCTGGTGCCGCTGCGTCGACATCAAGCGCCGCAACGGCGGCCCCCGCCCCGGACGCATGCCCGCGGGCGGCGACCTGGTGCCCGAGCGCCCCGACCCCTCCCCTGGCCCCGGCGACCAGGCCGGCGTGGCGGAGATCGGCACCCTCGTGCGCCGGGCCCTGGTGCAGCTCGACGGCGAGGAGCGCAGCCTCCTGGACCTGCGCTTCGTCCAGGGACAGACCCTCGGGCAGATCTCCGGGCACCTCGGGATCTCCCACGAGCAGTGCAAGTACCGCATCAAGCGCGCCTCGACGGCCCTCAGGCGCGTGCTGCTGAACGACTTCTCCCTGGAGAAGATGGCCGACGCCGAGGGCTACCTGCAAAAAAGCGCCAATAGCTGAACCGAAGCCCGGCCAGGCCCACGGACAAAGAACAGCCTCGAGCTCCGCCCCCGATGCACGACCCGAAGACCCGGACCCTCCCGCCCCTCGACCGCGCGACCCCCGGCGAGCTGAGCGAGACCCTGGCGCACTGGGACGAGCTCGCGACCGCCGACCTGGTGCGCCTCGCCGCCCACCCGCGCAGCGCCCGCAAGCTCGCCGGCCTGCGGGCCGTCGAGGGTTGGATGCGGGAGCGCGAGGAGGGGGTCGAGCGCGCGGCCGAGGAGGCCTTCGACCCGGCCCGTTGCCCCAGCGCCGAGGAGCTCTACGACTTCGGCCGCGGCCCCGGATTCCGGCACCTGGACGAGGAGCGCGAGGAGCTCCTGGCCCGCCACCTCGCCACCTGCGGGGCCTGCTCGGAGCTGGTCGGCAGCCTCCAGAGCCCCCCGCCCCTGCCGGTCGAGGCTTTCGCTCCCTCCCCGGAGCCGTCGCACCTCGAACCCGAGTCCGAGCCGGCCCGCCCGCTGCGCTCCTCGAGCACCTGGGCCCCCTTCCTCGTCGCGGCGAGCCTGGCGGGCCTGCTGCTGGTCCCCTTCGTCCTAGGGCCCCGGAAGGCGAGCCTGGCCGACCTCCCCGCGGGCGCCGTATTCCGCGGGCAGAGCGACTTCCTCGGGCAGGGCGCCGGCGCCCTGCACTTCCCGCGCGGCCCGCTCCTGGCCCTGCCGTCGACCGACGGCCCGCGGGCGATCCCGCGCTTCGAGCTGTCGGCCCTTCCGGACGCGGCGGAGTACCGCGTCGAGGTCCACCGCCACGACGGCGGCGCCTTCGACGCCGGGAACCGCATCCAGAACCTCCACGCGAGCACCGCCGACTTCGCGGCGCCGAGCCCGGCCGCTCCCCTTCTCGAAGGGGGCCCCCTCGCCCCGGGGCACTACTCCTGGCGAGCCTTCGCCGAAGTCGATGGCCTGGAGCGCGAGCTCGGGAGCCTCGACTTCGAGGTCGTGGAGCAGCCGGAGCTGGCCGCGCGCGTCGCGGAGCTGAGCCCGTCGAGCTCCCTCTCCCGTCGCGTCGAGCAGATCCTCGAGCTGCACGCCCGCGGGCTCCTGAGCGACGCCCGCCGCCTGGCCCGCGACCTGCCCGAGAGCCCCGAACGCGAGGCCTACCTCCGGCCGCCGGCGCGCTAGCCCGCAGCACGAGTGGCGGGCACGGGTCGCAAGCTGCTCATCGGCTTCTTCGCCTGCCTCCTGGGCTGGGCGATCTGGGGTCGCCCCGCGCCCGAGGCGGTCGAGGCCCGCCCGGCGGTGGCCAGCGACCCTTCCCCGCCGGCGGGCGTCGAGACCTCCGAATACGACGAGCTCTACGCCGCCTTCGCCGCCGACCTGGAGGCCTTCCGCCGCGGCGAGGACGCGCGCCTCGACGCCCTGCAGAGCAATGCAGCGCGCCTCGCCCGGGACCACGGCCGCGACGACGCTCCGCGCGTCGTCGACTTCTACGCCGACCTGAGCGCGCGCGAACGGCGCCTGGGGCGCGCCGCCTACGACGACTTCGTCGTGATCTGGGAGCGCGTCGCGGACCACGCCCCCGCCGACTGGGAGCGCGACCGCGCCGACTACCTGCGCGAGCTCGAGGAGCTCGCCGCCCGTGTCCTGCCCGCCGCGGACTTCGTCCCCGCGGGCCGCGCCCTGGCCCTCGCCGCGCGCCTCGAGGTCGAGCACCTCGCCTCGATGACGGCGCAAGACCCCGAGCGGGGGGAGCTGCTCGCCTCGGCGGAGCGCCACCTGCGCGAGGCCCTGGCGGTCTTCCAGCGCGCCGGCCAGGAGACTCCCCAGCTCCACCCGCTCTGGCAGCAGGGCAAGCTCGAGCTCCTGCGCGGCGCCGACGAGCGCGCGCGCCGTCGCTTCGAGGTCTGCGCGGAGCTCGCGCGGCGCGTGCGCGTGGACGACTACCGCGAGCGGGCGCTGGTGGGCCTGATCGGCCTGGCCCGGCGACGGGGCGACGCTCATCGCCTGCGCGAGCTGCTCGATCGCCTCGCGAGCTTCCGTCGGCCCGAGGAGTGCTGGGAGCTGACGCGAGCCTACGCCCTGCACCTCCTGCACCGCGACGAGGCCGAGCGCGCGGCTGAGTTCCTGATCCGGCACCGGCCGGCGGACCCCGGCGCCCTCGACGCCTGGCGTCACGTGCTGGCCCTGGTCCGCCTACGGCTCGAGGACTTCGAGGGGGCGCGCGGCTTGCTCGAGCGCCTGCGCGGCCGCGGACGCAAGGCGGAGGACCTGCTCCTCTTGCAGGCGACCCTCGACCTCGAGCTCTCCGACTCGGCCGCCGTGCTCGACGCCCTCGATCGGCCGCCTTCGGAGCTGCCGGAGATGAGCGAACGCGGGCGCAGTCGCGCCGCGGTGCTCGTCGGCGAAGCCCACCTGGTCGAAGGGCGGCCGCGGGCGGCCCTCGAGGCCCTCGAGCGCGCGCGCGACATCGCGGACGGCTGGGAAGCGCGGCTCGAGGAGCAGCTCGAGCTCGAGACGACCAGCGCCTCGATCATGGGCGAATGGCTCGGCTTGCACGCGGTGGTGCTGGAGGCCCGTGCCTTGATCGACCTGGACCGCGCCTTCGAAGCCGCCCTCGTGATCGAGACGGCCCACGGCGCGCGCTGGCGAGGGGACGGGGCGCGGGGCGAGCGCCTCGAGGCCGACGACCTCCGAGCCTGGGCCGCGGCGAGCGAGCACGGTCTCGTCACCTGGGTGCTGGGCGCCGACTCGGGGGCGGTGGTGCACGTCTCGCCCACTGGCGAGGCGCGCGGTCAGGCCATCGCGCGCAAGCGGTCGGAGCTCGAGCGTGGAGCGCGGCGACTGCGCGGCGCGCTGCTCTCGGGCCAGGAAGCGCGCGCGACGCGCCTGGGCGAGGAGCTCGCCGCCGCGGTGCTGCCCGACGCCCTGCGAGAGCGGCTGCTCGCGGCGGAGGCCTCCGACGGACGGCTCCTGTGCCTCGCTCACGGCGAGGTCGAGCGCTTGCCCTTGGAGGCGCTGCCCCTGGGAGACGAATCGAGCGGCTCGCGCCTCCTCGACGAGCTCGCGGCCCTCGCGATCCTGCCCGAGCTCCCCGCGCGACGCCCCGGCACCGCCCCGTCGATGGGCGCGACCTGGCAGCTGCTCGGCGCGCCCCTGGACGGCGCCGGCCGGCCGCGCTTGCCCGCCGCCCGGGAGGAGCTCGGCGTCCTCGCCGACCTCCTCCCGGGCGCCGCCCTCCACGCGGGGCCCGGCTTCCGGCGCCGGGCGGTGCTCGATGCCCTCTCCAGCGGCGACTGCCTGCACCTCGCGACGCACCTCGAGCGGTCCGAGGCTTGCGACTCCCCGCGCTACGCCCCGGTCGGCCTCGAGCTGTCGGGGGGCGACCTCCTCTGCGCGCGCGAGGTGGCCGAGCTCGGTTGCCGCGCGCCCCTCGTCGTGCTCGCCGCCTGCGAGACCGCCGAGGGCCGTCAGCTCGACGCCCGCGGCTTGCAAGGCGTCGCGCGGGCCTTCCTCGCTTCGGGGACGCGCAACCTGCTCGTGACCCTGTGGCCGATCCGCGACGAGGTCGCGCGGGAGTTCACGCCGCTCTTCCACGAGGCGCTGCTCGAGGGTCTCGGTCCGGCGCGGGCGGCGCGCCGGGCGCGGCGGGCGCTGGCGGAGTCCGGGGTGCCGGCGGCGGAGTGGGCGGCGTATCGGGTGATCGGGCGGGACTGAGACGTCGGGGCGATAGGAGCCCCCGCCCTCAGATGCCCACTCCCGGCTTGCGCAACACGATGTCGACCATCGTCGGCGTGTAGCACCACGAGTCGCCGGCCGCGTCGCGCTCGGCCCAGAGGGCGAGGTGCTCCGCGAGGTGCGCCCCGTCGAGCTCGCCGCGCTCGACCAGCTTCGAGAGGTAGCTCTCGTAGAAGGAGCGCATCCAGCGCCACTCGAGGGAGCCGACGGCGCCGACGCGAGCGACGGGCGCGTAGTGCTCGACGACGAGGCCCAGCTCTTGCGCGATGGCGGGCAGGCGCTTGCCGACGTCGATGTCACCACCGCTCGCTCGCCAGGAGGCCATGCAGGCCTCGATCGAGCGGTGGAAGATCGGACTCGGCGGCAAGAGGTCCATGGCGGCCCAGTCGATGTAGTCCTGGATCACGATCGCGCCGCCCGGGGCGAGGGCGCGGGCGACTCGCTCCACAGCGAGGGCGGGATCCGGGAGCCAGCAGAAGAGCCAGCGGGCATAGGCGCCGTCCACCGACCCGGGGGGAACGTCGAGGGCTTCGATCGAGCTCTCGAGGGTCTCGAGGTGGGCGGCTCCTTGGCGCGCGGCTTCCTGGCGCAGGGTCGCGAGGAAGCGCCCGCTCTGGTCGACGGCGAGCACCTTCCCCGTGGCGCCGACGAAGCCCGCCAGGTCGAGGGAGGTGAAGCCCGGTCCGCAGCCGAGGTCGAGCAAGCTGTCGCCTCCTCGGAAGCCCGCCCGGGCCCAGAGGGCGTAGGCCTGCTCGCGCCAGACGGCGTGCTGGAAGCGCAAGCGCTCGGTCTCGGCCTCCTCGGTCCCGAGGACGTACTCGTTGGTCTCGTCGAGGTTCGTCATGCAGCGTCTCGTGGGTCTTCCGACAACCCCGCCAAGATAGGCCGGGAATCCCGTCCTCACCAGCCGGGACCGCTGCTCGAGAGTTCGGAGGCATGAGAGAACGGATCGGGGGATGCCTGCTGCTCGCCGTCGTCCCGCTGGCGGTCACGCCGCCAGCGGGAGCGACGGCGGCGCCGCAGGGCGAGGGGGCGCCGCTCGATGCGACGGGCGCCGAGCCGGTCGAGGCCCATTCCGAGTTGGGGCTGCAGGCCATGGAGTCGCGCGAGCAGCTCTTCCTCTGGGGCGACAAGCTGCGTCCGCACCGCAAGAACTACATCCTCGCCGGCTCCTGGGACCGCTCCCTCTCCGATCGCCCGTCGCCGGTCGCGGGGGGCGAGAACGAGGACGTCGAGGTCAAGTTCCAGGCGAGCTTCCGCTACCCCATCTGGCCGTGGCGGGAGAGTGGCGACGACCGCCTGAGCTTCGCCTACACGGCGCTCTCCTACTGGCAGCTCTACGACTTCGACAGCTCATCGCCCTTCCGGACGACCGACCACGAGCCGGAGCTCTTCTGGGAGCACGACTTCCCGCGCGAGCTGCAGTCGCGAGTGGGCGTCGTCCACCAGTCGAACGGCGAGAGCGGCACCGCGGACCGGAGCTGGAATCGGGTCTACGGGGAGCTGCTCTACCGATTCGACCCCCGGGTCCGCGGGGACTGGAAGAGCTGGGGGGTGGGCCTGAAGGCCTGGTACGTCTTCAGCGAGGCCCAGGAGAACGAGGACATCCTCGACTATGTCGGCCCCTTCGAGCTGCGGGGTGAGTACTGGTTCGCGGGCAAGCGTCGGCCTCACCTCGCCGCGGCCTGGCGCAACAACCTCTGGCTGAACGACGACAACCGCGGCTCGCTACAGGTCGACTTCGCCGTCCAGCTCGTCGAGGGCCTGCGCCTGCTCGTCCAGTACTACAACGGCTACGGCGAGTCCCTGCTCGACTACGACCGGAGCGCGAACCGCCTGAGCCTGGGACTCGAGTTCAGCTCCTGAGATGGGTCGACGCTCCGAGCCCTACTGCGGGGCAGGGCCCTGCCTGGGACTCGGGAATGCGAAACGCAGGGGATCGAAGTGCGTCACGCTCGGGAGGGCCTATGATCGGGGACACGAGGGATAACTCGGATGAATCCCGACGAGTCGAGCCGAAGCAAGATCGAGCAACGCGCGCTCGCGGCCCTCGAGCGTGAGACGGGCGCGTCCAAGGGAGAGATCGTCGCCAAGTCCTCCGAGGTGATCCGGCACGAGGGGGTCGGCGCCCTGTGCGGGCAGCTGGTGTTTCGACTCGAGCGCGCCTCGAGAGCCGACCGCCGGAGCCGCCTGGTGCACGACAGGCGATCGGCGGAGACGGAGCTCCTCGAAGAGTGGAACCGGACTCATGCCGACGGATCCTTCGCGAGCGAGATCATGGCCGCGGCCTGCGGCGAAGGCTCGGCTGACGCTAAGATCCGGCACGTCCGGCGAATCTCCCCGATCTCCTGGACCGAGCGGTGCTCGTCCTGCCAGGGACGCGGCGAGTTCGGGTGCAACACGTGCGGTGGTCGTGGCTCCGAGACCTGCGGGTATTGCCGCGGAGCGGGGAGCATTCAGTGCCCCCTCTGCGCCGGCACACGGATCACGGCGACGGTCCACGGGAACATTCCGTGCAATGCCTGTTTCCAGCAAGGGCGACAAGTCTGCCCGAACTGTCAGGGTCACAGAGTCGCATACTGCCCGACCTGCCAAGGTCGAAAGCGGCTCTACTGCAGAGACTGCAAGGGCAAGAAAGAGCGGGAGGTGGCCGCGGGCATGGCTGTCTCAGCCGAGTTGCAGGTCAACATGAGTCGCTCCCCCGACTTTCGCCCGGAGCTGCGGGCGCTCCTGGGCGTGTCCCCTCTCCCGGCCGGGGCCGCCGTGGCGCAGACCGCGCGGAGCTCCGTCGCCTTCCGTCCCGCAAAGAAGGAGCAGCGGGAGGCGAGTATCACCATTCCCGTCGCCTACACGCTCGACACGCTGATTGGAGAGTACGAGTTCCGTGGGCGGAGCTTCGAGGCCCACTTCGTACCCGCGACCGGAGCCGTCCAGGTGCCGGAATTCCTCCGCATCGATCAAGTGCGGTTCTCGCGGGCCAAGGCGCTGGCCGCGGCGCTGCGCTACGTCCTCGTGAGCCTGGTCCTGGGAGCCGCCTTCCAGGCTCTCGTCCACGTTGTTCACCTGCGCGTTCGCGACCCGAGCTGGTCCATGCCGTGGGCTGAGCTGGTCGTCGGGGCCGTCGTCATCCATCTCGGGTGGCGAGACGGACGCAAGCGGGCGTTCGCCGCCGCCGCGAGGAGGCTCGGCGTGATCTTGGGTTCGAAGGCCCGCGTGCCAGTCTCGACCCGGCTCCCGCGCCCCCGGCTGATCGTCTCCGCAATCCTGGCCATGCTCACGCTCTTCCCTGCCGAGTTCCTGGCTGCAGAGCTGGTCTCGTCGGAGAAACAGCAGGCGAAGGGCCCATGGCGCGAGTACCTCCTGGAGCAGATGGATCGCTAGGCCGAGCAGCCGAGGTGACCGCACGAGGGCGTATGAGCCCGAGCCTGCTACGCGAAGGACCTCGACGCTACTCCGCCAAGAAGGCCGCCGGCGTGCCGCGGTGGCTCGCCAGGCGCACGGTGGCGTGCAGGTCGAGGATGTCCCCCACCGGGACGTCGCCCTCGATCATGACCGGGACGCCGGTCGACTCGTGGAGCCAGATCTTGAGGTCGCCCTTGATGCCGAAGAGGCCCGAGAATGAGCGGCCGTCGTCGGGCTCGCCCTCGGGGATCGCGACGGAGAGGCGCACCTCGCGGCAGGCGTAGCGGCCGTCCGAGGCCTCGACCTCCGCCCGCCGTCCGCGCGTCAGGGTGACGTCCCAGAGGTTGTCCTTCTGGAGCATGGCGAGTTGCATCGAGTCGCGTCCCCCGCGCACGAGGTCGCGGGCGAGGTAGACGGCTCCGAGGATGTCGATCGCCTGCTTGGGGACCTCGCGCTCGCGGGCTTGCCCCCACAGCCGGTGTTCGGCGCGCTTGCACTTCCCGCAGTGGTGGTCTGCGTTCCATGGCAGGGCGGCCTCGACGTAGTGCTCTCGCCGCGTGCAGTCGCGGCAGTGGCCGTCGCTGCGGTAGGTCACGGCCCAGGCCTCCCCCTGGGGACCGAGCTTGAGCTCGCGCTGCCGGTGCTCGCTGCCCTTCTGGACCTCGGTCGCGACGATGCGCGGGTAGGCCTGGGGCAGGAAGCGGGTGGTCATCGTGTGGTCGAGCTCGTAGCCCAGGTGCTCGCCGCGGGCCCGGATGCTGACCCAGCCCACCAGCGGGCGCTGGCCGAGGGACTCGCCGGGCCGCGGCAGGCCGGCGACGAAGGGCTCGAGGCCCGAGCGCATGGTCACGGTCCCGGCCTGGACCTCGCCCAGGATCCCGAGGTCGACGTGGACCTCGAACTCAAGGCGCTCGTCGGGGGGCACCCAGAGGGAGACCGCCGCCCCGCGGTCGACGCGGAAGCTTCCCTCGACCAGGGACGGGTTGCCCGCGCCGGCCCGGGTGGCGGCCGCGGGGACGGGGTCACCCCCCACGGGGGCGAGGCCGGTGAGCGCGGCCAGGAAGAGGAGCTGGAGAGTCATGGCGACGAGGGAAGTCGTGCCATCGATGGCACTCGATCGGGGTGAGCGGGATCTGGCCGGTGAATGCGGGGCCAGTCGAGTGAGAGCGCGTTCCGTCGAGTGGGGTGGGGACTTTAGTCGTCGGACAGCATGGACCGAGCGCAGCCGGCGCCCTGGAAGAAAACGGGCTCGGCGGCGACGGGGTTCCGCCCGTGGGAATGCCCGTGCCCCTCAGCCCCCCGCTCCAGGCCCCTCCGGGACGCCGAGAGAAAAACTTTCGGCCACGACCCGGCGAGCCTCAAGCGCCCGGCCGGCCCTTCCGATAGCTGCGGGACCTCGGGGCGCAGCTCGCGCCCCGCACGAGAAGGACGAAAGAGATCATGATCGCCGCGACGCTCCTCGCCAGCTTTGGAATCGCCCTGGCCCCGCAGACCGACGAGGCGGCCGCCTCTCCCTTTCCGGGAGACCACGTCGACCTCGCGCTGCGCATCGAGGAGACCGCCTTCGCGGCTCAGAGCCTGTCGGAAGCGCCGCAGCTCCTGATCCTCGCGAGCGAGGACTCCGGACTGGCGACCGCCTTCTGGCTCCCCGCCGGCGCACGCTACATCGAGGAGTTCCCGCGCGGGACTCTCCGCGGCCTCGCCCTCGAGGTGCTGTCCGTCGCCGACGGCGACTGGAGCACCAGCGGCTCGATCGTCCTCGGCGACAGCCTGCCGTCCCTCGCGGGCGGCCTCTGGTTCCTGGACTGCGGCTGCGCGTTGGCCCAGTCCCTCGGCGGGACCTTGACGGCAGCGACTCCCGACGGGAGCTCGCTGCCCGTTCCGCTGCTCGCCGTCACGGACGAGCCCGGTCCGGGGGGCGACGCCTCCCACGGTCCGGAGTTCCACGTCCCGGTGCCGACCCCCACCGACGAGCCCGAGGGAGACAAACCCCCGAAGCTGCGTCCGCGACCGCTGCCCCCCGTCTGAAACAAGGCGGACGTCCACCAGGACGGGCAGGGGCCGGACGGGGTCAACCCCGTGCACCCAAAGAGACGAGCCGGGAGGTCCGCGCGAGCGGGTCTCCCGGCTCGCTTCGATGCCAGGCGCATCCGCGCCACCGCCACGGGTATCGAGCTGGCCAGGAGCGAGTATCTTCGGGAATCCCGAAACCCGGGGAGCCCGCCGACACCCCAGGGCGCCGTGACGTCCCCCACCCGGCCGCACTCTCCCTGGAGGTCCCGACCATGAATCGCATCGCTCCCTGCGTCCTGCTCGCCCTCGCGCCCCTGGCCGGGGCTCAGAGCTTCAACATCGACTTCGGCTCGCCCTCGAGCGGGCCCGGCCAGCCCGCGGCCGGCTATGGCGCGGTCGGCCTGCCCGGGATCTGGAATGCCGTGGGTGCCGGCGGCGCCGGCGCGCTCGACGACGTCAGCGGCAGCCCGACTCCGGTCGCCCTGACCATCACGGCCTCCACGGGCCTGACCGAGGTCGAGTGCGACCACGCCCTCTCCGTCGGCGACGACGAGGCCTTGCTCGACGACCGCCTGGAGTACCCCCCGGTCCCCCACAGCTCTGTCGGGGTCAAGCTCTCGAACCTCGAGCCGGGCTACTACCGCGTGGTCCTCTACTCGATCGACGGCGGCCAAGTCGGTTGCGAGCCCGACTCGCTCTTCATCAACGTCGACTCGGTCTTCGGCACTCAGCACCTCGGCTGGACGGGGAGCTTTCAAGAGCAAGAGAGCCACTCCGTCTTCTTCGCCGAGCGACCCGCCGGAGGCGACCTGGTCATGAGCGTCGAGGGCAACTCCTACGGAACTGTCTGGATGAGCGGCATGCAGGTCGAACGCCTGGACGGGATCGAGCCCTTCTGCTTCGGCTTCGCCTCCAACTGCCCCTGCCTCAACGGCGGCACCCCGGGCACGGGCTGCGGGAACTCGACAGGGCAGGGCGGAGCCTGGATTGGCGCGTCGGGAACCACCAGCGTGGCGGCGGACGACCTCTCGATCCTGGGCGGCGGTTTCGTTCCCGGCGCCCCGGCCCTGCTCTTCGCAGGCACGAACGCCGTGAATGACGGCGACGGCATTCCCTTCGGCGACGGCTTGCGCTGCGCGGGCGGGACGGTCAGCCGCCTGGGCGTGCGCGTGCCGGACGGGAGTGGGGCCGCGACCTGGGGGCCCGGGTTGGCGGGCCACGGAGGCTTCGCCCCGGGCTTCGTGCACTACCAGGGCTGGTATCGCGACGGCGGCTCGCCCTGCGGGAACGCCTTCAACACGAGCCAAGGGCTGCGGGTGTTCTACCTGCCCTGACGGCAGTACGGAGTCGCACACTTTGTTGTTGATTGGCAACAAGGAGGTGCCAGGCATTTGCCTGGCTCCCCCTTGTTGCCAATCAACAACAAAGTGTGCGACTCCGTATTGCCGTCACCAGCGACGGTAGAGGTCCGGGCGCTCGTCCTTGTCGACCGGCACGCGGGTGCGATAGCGACGCACGGCCTCCAGGTCGAGGTCAGCGGCGACGAGGCCCTCCTCGCCGCGCCCCTCGGCGAGGACCTCCCCGTGGGGCGAGACGACCAGCGAGTTGCCCGGAAACTCGAGGCGCAGCTCGCGACGGCCGATGACCCCGAAGCCGGTGCGGTTGCAGGCGACGACGAAGCATTGGGCCTCGATCGCCCGCGCGACGACCAGGGCACGCCAGTGGGTGGCGCGGGGAACGGGCCACTGGGCCGGGAGCACGAGGACCTCGACGCCGGCGCGCGCGGCGAAGCGAAAGATCTCCGCGAAGCGCAGGTCGTAGCAGACGGCGCCGCTGATGTGGGCGCCGCAGGCCGCCACGGTCGGCGGAGGCTCGTCTCCTGCGGCGAAGACCTCGGGCTCCGCGGTGGGCGAGAAGAGGTGCACCTTGTCGTAGACGAGGAGCTCCCGGCCTGCGTCGAAGAGCTGCAGCCGATTGCGCAGGTCGCCGGGCGACCCCGCCAGGGAGCTGCCGGCGACGCAGAGCCCGAGCTCGGAAGAGAGCTCGCGAAGTGCAGCGACAGCCTCCGCCTCCGTTGTCAGACGCGCCCGGGGGTCCTCGCCGGAGCCCGGGAAGGAGCTGGGCCACATCTCGGGCAGAACGACGAGCTCCACGCCCTCCCCCGCCGCCCGACGCAACCCACGCTCGACGGCGTTCAAGTTGCGTGCGACGTCTCCGGTCACGTCGAACTGCCAGGCGGCGGCGCGCATCGGGCCGTTGTAGCCCCGAAATGCGGCCCGGGCCAGGGCGCAGGACGACGGGCGGCTCCCGCACGTAGAATCCCGGCCCCTGGAATCCCCGCGCGCCTGGTCCCCGCCGCGTAGAATCCCCGCCCTGAGCTACAGCCCTCCGGGCCCCTCCCGTCCGAACCCGTTCGAAGGAGACACCGCATGAGATCCCTCGCCCTCGCTGCCCCGACCCTCGTCCTGCTCGCCTCCTGCGCCGTGACCGGCCCCGCTCCGGCGCGCTTCAGCGTCGAGCCCGTCAGCGCCGCTCCCGCGATCACCGAGCCCGTCGCGGCTCCGGTCACCCCCGTAACGGAGCCCGCCATCCCGGCGCCCGCCCCGACCCTCGAAGACTCCCGCGGACAGTGGGACTTCGACTTCAAGCGCGCGACGGTGGGCATCGAGGCCTTCTACGAGGACTTCGAGCTCGACGAGATCGAGTTCGAGCCGGAAGGGGCTCCCGACTTCGACGTGAACGACATCGAGCGCACGCGCGCCGGCATTCGCGGCTCCTACGGTTGGCACGAGCTGCGGATCCACGCTCAGATCTTCATGGAGGAGTGGGACCCGAAGAGCGCCTTCAGCGGCACCGAGTTCGACCACTTCGGCTTCGGCGGCGGCGTGATGGGCGCCCCGGCCGTCTACGGCGAGGCGGACAGCCTGACCCTCGTCGTCCCCTTCCGCCTGACGGCCAACCTCGTCGCCGGTAGCGAGGACGTCGGCGCGGACGACGTCGACCACGCCTACGTCGAGACCGAGGCCGAGGCCGGCATCGGCGTCGACTGGGAAGGCCTGCAGCCCTCCGCCGGCTTCTACCTCTCGGCGATCTCGGGCACCGCCGAGAACGACACGCTCAACACGGAGACCGACTTCAGCGGCTCGAACGCCGGCCCCTTCGTGCAGGTCGCCTACACCCCCAAGGACTTCCCGCTGCAAGGCAAGGCGCGCTACGTCTTCGGGAACGTCGAGGGCTTCCTCCTCTCGCTGGGCGTCTCTTTCTGACGACGTGCCGCCGCGCCGGGCTCCCCGCCACCTGGCGTGGCGCGGGGCGCGGCCGCTCGGCGCCCGAATGCTCGTCGCCCTCCACTCGCTGCTCCTCGACCTCGCGGTCGGCCGCCTGTGCCTCTCCCTCCTCCCCCCCGGCTGGCCGGGAGAGCACGGCCGGCGGGAGCTGGGGGCGACGCTCTGCGCTAGCCTCCTGCTCGGGATCCTGGCGCGCAGCGTCGCGCCCTGGCTGTGGCTCTGGGGCCTCGTCCTGCTCGTGCGCCTCGCGCTCCTGCCCGGCGCGCTGCGGCCGCGGCACGAACAGGCCCGCGGACCGGCGGTCCTCTGGGAGCTCGCCTTCGTCTCGGCGGTGCTTGTGCACTTCCTCAGCCTTCCGTACACGCACCCCGACCCGACCGGGAGCGCCCTGCTCCTCGGCGTGCTGTGGCTCGTCGCGGGCTGGCGGACCTGGCGGCGACGGGCGGACCGCCGCGCGCGCTCCCTGGCGGTGGCCGGCGTGCTCTCGCCGCTGGTCGTGATCCTGCTGTGAAGGGCGCGTCCTCCGTCGCGCTCGACGGCTCCCCCCTCGAGCCCTTTCCGCTCGATCCCCTCCCGCTCGAGGCTGGGGAGCTCGCGCCTCCCCTCGCGCGCCTCGACGCCGGCGAGGACTTCAAGGCGGTGCTCGAGGCCTTGCTGCTCTCGCTCCCCCTCGAGCGCGCCGACCACCTGGGCCTCCTCTTGCGCGAAGGACGCGGAGCTTGGTTGCCGCTGCTACGCTCGTCCGGGGGCCGGGCGCTCTTCGTCGGCAACGCCCTGTCCGGCACGGTGCACGCCCTGGCGGCCCTCGGCTTCCGACCCTGGGTGCTGGAGACGAGCGCCGAGCGTGCTCGCTTCGAGGCCCACCGCTGCAAGGCCCTGACGGGCGTCGAGATCGAGTGGAGCCTGGCGCAGGACGCGCCGCGCCTCGACTTCTCGGACGGGGAGTTCGAGCTCGTCGTCCAGGAAGGTGGCGCGCCGAGCCTCGTGACCGCGGGCGACCCCTCCGAGGCAAGGGCCGGCTGGGGTCACGACTGGCGAGAGCTGCGGCGGGTGAGCGCCGGGGAGGTCGTCGTCACGGTCGACAACCGACTGGGCTACAAGCGCTCCCTCGGCCGGCGCGGGCGCTTCGAGGTCCCAACGCCCTGGCGCTACGCGCGCGAGGTCCTGCGGCCGCCGCGCGGCGAGCGGAGCCTGCGCGGCTACCGCCAGGAGCTCGCCTTCGAGTCCTGCGCGCCGCCCCGGGCCTTCGCCCTTTACCCCTGTTCAGCGGACTTCACTCACGTCGTGGCCCTCGACGAGGAGGCGCCGCAACTGCACATCGGGCCCAAGGAGCGGGAGAACCTCCTCAAACTCGTGGGCTACAAGGCGGGGCTCTTCCCCTGGCTCGCTCCCTCCTTCGCGCTGGCCAGCGCCACGCGCGAGCTCGAGGCGCGGGTCGCGCCGCGCATCGATCGGGTGCTCGACCAGCTCGCCGAACGCTCCGGGGAGGAGCGCCCGCGGCCGGACGAGCTGATCGCCTCGCGGGGCAACTGCGTCGTCCTCCAGACGCGTCCGCCGCGGTCGAATCCCGCGAGCGAGGAGGGCTGGTGGACCCTGCACATCGCCCTGGGGCCCCACAAGCACGCGCAGGTCGAGCGCCACTACCGCGTCATCGAGGAGCTGTGGGAACGCGGGCAACCGGCCCCCGTGCCCGAGCCGATCTACTTCGGCCAGCTCGAGGGCATGCTGCTCTCCTGCGAGCGCCGGCTCCCTGGCCACGCCGCGCCCCAGTACTCCGGAGACTCGAGGCGCATGCGGCGCGTGCTCGAGGACACGGCGCGCCACTTCGCGGAGCTCGTCGAGGAGCCGCCGCGCCCGGTGGACGAAGCGGCCTTCGACGAGCTCTTCGACTGGCGCTTCGAGCTGGTCGCGCAGCACGCCGGGCGACGGGAGACCGCCGACGCCGTGCTGCGCATGCGCGACGAGACGCGCGAGCTCGTCCTGGGCGAGGCCATGCCGCTCGCGCTGCAGCACGCGGACCTGCGCAACAAGCACGTGCAGGTCGACGAGGCCGGGAGCGTGCTCGGCTACCTCGACTGGGGCTCGAGCCGCGCGCGGGACGTGCCCTACTTCGACCTCCTGCAGCTCGTCGTCCACGAGCACAAGCAAGCGAGCGGCGGTCGGGTCGGGGACTCCTGGCGCCGGCTCCTGGTCGACCGGGGCTGCGCGGAGTGGGAGCGGGCGGCCCTCGACGACTACATGGAACGCATCGGGCTCTCGCCCCGAGTCGCCCGGGCCCTGGAGCTCTGCTTCCCGGTCTTCGTGGCCGCCATGGCCGAGTCGAACTGGGACTACAGCCGACCGCGCTGGCTGCACCACGCCTTTGGAATCTGAGGGCCCTTGGAATCTGAGAGCCTTCGGCATCTGAGGGCCTTCGGCACCTGAGGGGCCCCTCTCCCATCCGTGGCCCATCCAGGCCCCCCCGGGCTCCTGGACGGTTCACCGGAAAGGCCTTCCGACCCGATGGAGAAATCGTGAAAGCGCCCCCCCGGGGCTACGCCGAGTTGCCACCTTGAAGGCGCCCCGGCAGCGTGTCACAAGTCCCTCTCCGCACCGCCCCTACCGCGCCCGCTGCGATGACCCTCTTCCTGCTCTGCGTCCTCGTCGCCCTCTCGATCTGGCTGCTCTACGTCGGCAAGGCCTGGGCCGCCTGGGTCGCGCCCCTCGCCCTCGGCCTCGGGATCTGGTGGTTGCGGGCCGAGTCGCCCGGCTTCGGCTGGTGGACCTGCGCCGTGCTCGGTGGCCTGGTGTTCCTCGCCCTGGGCGTGCCGCCGATGCGCCGCCTCTTGGTGACGAGCCGGCTGATGCCGATGCTCGCGCCCATCTTCCCCAAGATGAGCTCGACCGAGCGCGAGGCCCTCGAGGCGGGGACCGTCTGGTGGGACAAGGAGCTCTTCAGCGGGAAGCCGGACTGGAAGAAGCTCATGGACTTCCCGGTGCCCGGGCTGACGCCGGAGGAGCAGGCCTTCCTCGACGGGCCCTGCGCCGAGCTCTGCCGTCGGCTCGACGACTGGGAGATCGTGCGCTCGGACGACCTGCCGCCGGAGATCTGGGAATTCCTCAAGCAGGAGGGCTTCCTGGGGATGATCATCCCGCCGGAGTACGGCGGCATGGGCTTCTCCGCGCGCCTCAACGGCGCGGTCGTGGCGCGCGTGTCGAGCCGCTCGGTGACCGCAGGCGTCAGCATCATGGTGCCGAACTCCCTGGGGCCGGCGGAGCTCCTCCTCCACTACGGCACCCAGGAACAGAAGGACCACTACCTGCCGCGCCTCGCCAAGGGTGAGGAGATCCCCTGCTTCGCCCTGACCGAACCGGGCGCGGGCAGCGACGCGGGCTCGATGACGTCCACGGGCGTCGTCTGCCGCGGCACGTGGAAGGGCGAGGAGGTGCTCGGTATGCGCCTCGACTGGGACAAGCGCTACATCACGCTGAGCGCGGTCGCGACCGTGATCGGCCTGGCCTTCAAGCTGCGCGACCCCGAGGGGCTGCTCGGTGGCGAGGAGGACCTCGGCATCACCTGCGCCCTGATCCCGGCCGACACGCCGGGCGTGCAGGTCGGACAGCGCCACGACCCCCTCGGCGTGCCCTTCATCAACGGGCCGACGCGTGGTGAGGGCGTCTTCGTCCCCATCGACTTCATCATCGGGGGCCAGGCCAACGCCGGGAACGGCTGGCGCATGCTGATGCAGAGCCTGGCGGCCGGGCGCGGGATCTCCCTGCCCGGGCAGGCTTGCGGCGCGGCGGAGATCACGACGCGCACGGTCGGCGCCTACGCCACCCTGCGAGAGCAGTTCAACACGCCGATCGGCAAGTTCGAGGGCATCGAGGAGTGCCTTGCGCGCATCGCGGGCCTGACCTACACGATGGACGCGGCGCGCTGGCTGACGGCGGGCGCGATCGACGCGGGTGAGCACCCCGCGGTCGTCACCGCCATCTGCAAGGCCTACCTGACCGAGGGCATGCGCGAGGTGGTCAACCTGGGCATGGACGTGGTCGGCGGCGCCGGCATCTCGCGCGGGCCGCGCAACATCCTGGCGCGCGCCTACCAGGCCCTGCCCGTGGCGATCACGGTGGAGGGCGCGAACATCCTGACGCGCTCGATGATCATCTTCGGCCAGGGGGCGGTGCGCTGCCACGGCTACGCCCTCGAGGAGATGCAAGCGGTGGCCGCGCGCGACGTGGGGCGCTTCGACCGCGCCTTCTTCGGGCACATCGGGAGCTTCTTCAGCACCTTCACGCGGGCCAGCCTCCAGGGCTGGACCCGCGCCATGCCGGCCCGCTCCCCCGTCGAGGGACCGGCGGAGCCCTACTTCAAGCAGTTCGAGCGCATGAGCGCCGCCTACTCGGTGTGCGCCGAGGTCTCGATGATGACGCTGGGCGGGGCCCTCAAGCGCAAGGAGATGCTGACCGGCCGCCTGGCCGACGGCCTGGCCTGGCTCTATCTCGGCACGGCGGCCCTCAAGCGCTTCGTCGACGACGGTCAGCAGGAACGCGACCTGCCGCTGATGCGGTGGTCTTGCGAGAACGCCCTCTACGAGATCCAGACGGCCCTGCTCGGCTTGCTCGACAACCTGCCCAACCGCCTCGCGGCACGGACGCTCGGCTGGAAGCTCTTCCCCCGCTTCTCGCGCGTCAAGGCCCCGGCCGACCGACTGACCGCGAAGGTCGCCTCCTCGATCCTCGAGGGCGGCGAGGCGCGCGAGCACCTGACGCCGGAAGTCTACATCCCCGAGCCCACCGAGCCCGGCCTCGGCGTCCTCGAGGCCTGCCTCACCAAGGTCCTCGAGGCGCGCCCCGTCGAGGCCAAGATCAAGGCGGCCATGAAGGCCGGCACGATCCCCCGCGGCCGCGTCGCCGCCCGCGCCGAGGCCGCCCTCGAGGCGCAGGTCATCAGCGCCGAGGAAGCGGCGCTGCTCGGAGAAGCCCAGCAGGCCCGATGGGAAGCGGTGCAGGTCGACGCATTCGGGGAGATGCACCAGGTGCCCACCCAGAGCTGGGCGCCGGCGGGCGCGGATGCCGTGTGAGTTGAGGGAGATTGCGTCCAGCGACCGCCCAAACAAGAACAGGAATCCAGGAAGGGCAGGAAACCAGGAAGCTTGAATAGGGCCGCTCCGCATCGGCCGCCATTGCGCTTCGCTGTCCGTCCAGAAGAGACCAGAACGGCCGGAGCCCCTTCGGGGCTCCGGCCGTTTGGTTGTCTCGGATCTGTGGAGTCGGCAGCGAGTCGATTCAGCGGCCGCCTCAAGACGGAGCCCCGAAGGGGCTCCGCTCTGGACGAACAGCGAGAGGTCATGGCGGCCGTTGCGGAGCGGCCCTATTCAAGCTTCCTCGTTTCCTGCGATTCCTGGTCTCCTGTCTCTCTGCCTGGGAGACCGCGGGCCCATCCACCCTCGCCCCAACCTACTTCCCGAACGCCTTCGTCGCCTCGCTCAGGAACTCCTCCCCGAAGTGCTCGCTCAAGAGCTTCCCCTGGTTCTCGATCGAGACGACGTAGTCCGGGTCCCGCTCCCAGCTGCCGTCCCCCATCTCGATGCGGTTGTCCTCGAGGGCGAAGAGGCGCAGGGCCTCGGCGAAGCGGGAGAGCTCGCCGGGGTGGTGCTCGGTCATGTGACCCACCAGACCCCAGCTGATCTTGGCGATGCGGCCGTCGTACTTGCCGCGCTTCCAGCCGGCGAATTCCTCGAGCCGGAGGGGGTCCTTCTTGCGGTCGGAGAAGGCGTTCTTGAGCTCGGTTCCCCAGGCGGTGTGCTCGACGGCGAAGACGAACTCGTCGCGGTAGGGGAAGCAGTAGATCGCCTTGCGGATGGCGTACTCGACGTGCCAGGAGAAGCCCTGGGCCAGCCAGTAGGGCTGCTGGGACGAGAAGCGACGCACGAAGAGCATCTGGGCGGTGCGGTGCACGACCTCGTTGTCGGGGTCCCACTCCTCCTGGCCGCTGGCGTTCTCGATGTAGGCGGCGACGAGGGGGTGCTCGTGGACGAAGCCGGTGTTCTGCTTGCCCGTCTTTGCCCAGTCCTTCAGGTAGTCCTGCATCTCCCCCAGGGCGTCGACGAGAGAGCCGTAGTCCTCTTCGTCGTGGACCACGAAGAGCACGCAGGTCTCCGTATCCGGCGGCCAGGTCCCCGCCCCCCACTCGTAGCTGTAGGTGAAGGGCACGGGCTCCAGACCCTCGGGCTGCCAGCCCACGGGTCCGCCCTCGGGGTCCTCCGGCAGCTCGTCGCTCTCGGCGGGCTCGGGCTCGGCCCCGGCCTCCTCGGCCACGACCACCTCCTCGCGCTCAGGCTCGGGCACGAGCTCGTCGAAGAGCTCCTGGGTCTGGGCGATCAGGGCCAGCTGGCGCTTGAGCTTGCCGTTCTTCTTCGGTGAGACGAGCAGGAGGCGGCCGTCCGGGACGAGGTGGAGCTGGTAGCCCCGCTCGAGGGTCCAAGCCGCCCAGGCCTCCACCGCGGCCGGCGGGCCGGGGCCGAGCTCTTCGGGGAGTTCGCTCCCCTTGTAGCTCTTGCCCTGCCAGCGCACGCGCACGGCCTCCATGGGATCGGCGTCGTCCAGGTGGGCCACGGTGCCCGCCGCGAGGGCGAGGGTCAGGGCACAGAGAGCGGGGATCATCGAGCGTGGGTGCGAGGGGTCAGCGACGCTCGCCGAGCCAGCGAGTCAGGTGGTCGTAGAGATCGGGGAGGTCGCAGGCGAGCTCCTCCTCGAGGACGGTGGCGGATGCCTGGCCCTCCCCCAGCCGGCGCAGGATCGCCGGCAGCTTCTCCGGTTGCGCCTCGAGCAGGTAGGCGCACAGCACGTAGGAGACGAGCAGGTCCTCGGTCGTGAGCTGATTCACGCTGCGGCCGAGCAGGATCGAGAGGCTCGGTCGTTTCCCGCTTCGAAGGACCTTCAAGGCCTCGTTCATCCAGTTCGTGCGCGTGTCGAGCAAGCGCGCCTTGAGGGCGTGGTCCTCGGCCTCGAGCAAGTACTCCGAGGGCTGCACGTACCAGGTGAGGCGCGTGCCCACGAGCTCGCGCGTCAGGTAGAGGCCCAAACCCTCGAAGACCCAGCCCTGCTTGGGCAGGATCCCGTAGCCCTCCGCGAAGAGCCACGCGATCGCCTGCCGCACCATGCCATCGAGCCGGCGGTGCGGTTCCTCGGACCAGTGGGCGAGGTCCCCCGAGCCCTGGATGCCCGAGCCGTCGAGCTTGAAGAGGAAGTCCCGATACTGGTCGTCGACCACCGGGTGGCCCATCAAGAAGGCCATCTTGTCGCTCGGGCGCGCGAGGCTGAAGACTGTGAAGTCCTGCGGGAAGTGCGCCTCGACCCCCAGGGCGGCGTTGAAGTAGGCACGCGTCGCCGCCATGGCCTTGGTCATCTTCTGGACCTCTTCGTCCGAGCCGGTCCCCAGGGAGCGCACGACCGGCGTGGCGTAGACCGCCTTCCAGCCGATGCCGAAGGCCTGCTCACGGTCGTTCGGGTCGGCGGGCTCCGGCTTGGGGACGCCCTGGAAGGCCTTGCGCACCATCGTGCGCAGCTCCGCGCGGTGCTCCTTCGCGCGCGCGGTCTCGAGCAGGACCCATTTGTCGTCCAGGCGGGTCTCGCCGCGCATGGCGTGCACCCGGGGGTCGTCCGGGTCGGCGAAGAGCACGTCATCCAGCACGGCCTCGCGCTGGACGGGGCTGAGCTCGCCCTCGTACTTGTCGAGCAGGGCGAACATCGCCTCGCGGTAGGACTCGGCCACTTCGGCCCGCCGCTCGGGGAATTTGCGCGCGGCGCTCTTGTCCCAGTCCTTCGCCTCCACGCGGCGCTCCTTCTCGACCCACTTGCCGTCGGAGTTCTTGATGAAGCCGAGGCCACGGCGCGCCAGGCTGCTCTCGGAGTCGAAGTGGAGGATCGCCTCGTAGACCTCCACGCGCCTGGCGTAGATCTTCTTCTTTGTGCACCACTCGGCCAGCTCGGCCAGCCGCTCGAGCAGCTGCTCCTTGGCGGCCAGGCGGTCCTCGTCGAGATCCAGGGCCGCGCGTCCTACCGCGGGCCGGGTCCCCGGAGCGGCCGTCGCCTGGAAACAGAGCCCTCCCAGGACCCCGGCCAGGACCAGGGCGCCAGCCCGAGTCGGGCTCCCCGCCCGGCCTCGCTTCCGCTGCCGTCTGCCGAACATGCGCTCTCCCTTCTTCACCCCCAAGGGGGCCCGGCCACTGTACCGCCACCGACCAGGCTGGAAACCGGCTTTCTCTCCCGGCGGGGGCTCCCTCCGTCCCCGCGGTGGACAGGACGGGAGCAGACACTAACGTGAGCCGCCGCCTTCTCCGCTCATCCCCACAGGCCGACCCTCCCAGCGCCGAATCCCATGGTCCAGCTCATCGAGTGCGTCCCGAACTTCAGCGAGGGCAACGACATGTCCCTCATCGCCCGCATCACGGACGAGATCGAGGTCGTCGACGGCGTCGAGCTGCTCGACGTGGACCCGGGCAAGGCGACCAACCGGACGGTCGTGACCTTCGTCGGCCCTCCCGAGCAGGTCGTCGAGGCGGCGGTGCGCGCGGTGCGCAAGGCCGGCGAGCTGATCGACATGTCGAAACACCAGGGAGAGCATCCGCGCTTCGGCGCGACCGACGTCTGCCCCCTGGTGCCGGTCGCCGGGATCACGATGGAAGAGGTCGTGCCCTACGCCCACGAGCTGGCGCGGCGCCTCGGGGAGGAGGTCGGGATCCCGGTCTACTGCTACGAGAACGCCGCTCGCGAGCCCGGACGTCAGAACCTCGCCAAGGTCCGCGCCGGGGAGTACGAGGGCCTCGAAAAGAAGCTGGAGGACCCCGCCTGGAAGCCCGACTTCGGGCCGGCGGCCTTCGACGCCCGGCGCGGCGCGACCGCCGTCGGCGCGCGGGACTTCCTCGTCGCCTACAACGTGAACCTCAACACCACGTCCACACGGCGCGCCAACGCGATCGCCTTCGACGTGCGCGAGAAGGGCCGCATCCGCCGCAAGGGCAACCCGCTGACCGGCGAGATCGTGCGCGGCCCCGACGGCGAGCCCGAGTGGATCCCGGGCTCCCTCGAGTGCGTCAAGGGCATCGGCTGGTTCATCGAGGAGTACGGCGTCGCCCAGATCTCCATGAACCTGACCAACATTTCCGTCACGCCCGTGCACGTCGCCTTCGACGAATGCGTCGAGAAGGCTCGCGAGCGCGGCGTGCGGGTGACGGGCTCGGAGGTCGTGGGCCTCCTGCCCCTCTCCGCCATGCTCGACGCCGGGCGCTACTTCCTGCGCAAGCAGGAGCGCTCGACCGGGGTCTCCGATGCCGAGCTGATCAAGATCGCGGTCAAGTCGATGGGCATGGACGAGCTCGCCCCCTTCGATCCGGACGAGAAGATCATCGAGTACGTGCTCGCCAAGCGCGCCGGCCTCCGCGGGCGCCAGCTCGTCGACCTCAGCGCCCGGGGCCTGGTCGAGCTGACGGCCTCGGAGTCGGTCGCCCCCGGCGGCGGCTCGATCGCGGCGCTGGTCGGCTCCCTGGGCGCGGCCCTGGGCTCGATGGTCGCCAACCTCTCGAGCCACAAGCGCGGCTGGGATGAGCGCTGGGAGGAGTTCTCGGCCTGGGCCGAGAAGGGCAAGGCGGCCCAGGAGCGGTTGCTCGACCTGGTCGACCGGGACACGGACGCCTTCAACGCCGTCATGGCCGCCTTCCGCCTGCCGGAATCGACGCCCGATGAAGAAGCCGCCAAGCGCGCCGCCTGCGAAGCCGCGACGCGCGGAGCGATCGAGACGCCCCTGGAGGTCATGGAGGTGGCGCTCGGGACGATGGAGCTCCTGGCGGCGATGACCGACGTCGGGCAGGAGAGCTCGATCTCGGACGCGGGCGTGGGCGTGCTCTGCGCCCGCAGCGCCGTCTTGGGAGCCGGCCTGAACGTGCGCATCAATTGCGCCGATCTCGGGGACGAGGCGGCCCGCGGGAGCTACCTCGAGCGCGCCGCGGAGCTCGAGGCCCGCGCCCGGGAAGCTGAAAGCGAAATCCTGGAGCGGGTGTTGGCGCGCATGGGCGGCTGAGATTCGGGGAGGATCATTCCCCGGCCCGCCGTGCCCGCTTCGGAGTCAGGGGGATATCCTGTCGCGCCAAATTCTCCGGCGACAGTCCGGCGTCGGCCACCCCACGGCGCCCTCCCGGCGTCCCAGCCCCACCCTCGCGATGAAGCAACTCCTCCGTTCCCTCGCCGCCCTGCTGCTCGTCCTGCCGACCCTGGCGGCGACCGCGAGCAGCGCGGTCCTGCCGGCCTCCCCCTCGCCGGCCCTCGCCCAGGTCAGCGACCCCGCGGAACGGGCCGCCCTGACGAAGCTCGAGGAGGCGAAGGCCGCCCTCGACGCCGCCCGCGAAGAGCTGGGCGACGGCTCGGACGCCGAGAAGCAAGCCGCCTTCGACGCGGCCGAGACCGAGTACGACGCATCCCTCGACGCCGCGCGCGAGCTGCGCGACCGGGGAGACGGGAAGGGCGGCGAGCTGGGGCTCGCCATCTTCGGGGTCACCTCGGAGGGCGCCGACGGCTCGCTCAACCTGGTCGCCAAGTGGACGGAGCAGGCCACCGACTGGCTCGTCGACGAAGGGCCCGGCTGGGGCCTGCGGATCCTCTTCTTCCTGCTGATCATCGCGGCCTTCAAGTTCCTGGCCGGCCTGGGCGGGAAGCTCACCGGCAAGGCCCTGCAGACCTCGCGGCTCTCGGTCTCCGACCTCCTCAAGAAGTTCTTCGTCGGCACCGTCCGCAAGGTGATCTTCTTCGTCGGCCTGATCATCGCCCTGGGCCAGCTCGGCATCGACACCGGGCCGCTCCTGGCCGGCATCGGCGTCGTGGGCTTCGTCGTGGGCTTCGCCCTGCAGGACACCCTCGGCAACTTCGCCTCCGGGATCATGATCCTGCTCTACCGCCCCTACGACGTGGGTGACGTCATCACCGCGGCGGGCGAGACCGGCAAGGTCGAGGACATGAGCCTCGTCTCGAGCACCATGCTGACCCCCGACAACCAGAAGCTGATCATCCCCAACTCGGCCATCTGGGGCGGCACGATCCGCAACATCACGGCCCAGGACACGCGCCGCGTCGACCTCGTCATCGGCGTCGGCTACGGCGACGACCTCGACAAGGCGCAGAAGGTCCTGCTCGAAGTGGCGAACGCCCACGAGAAGGTCATGAAGGACCCCGAGGTCGTGGTCAAGGTCACGAATCTCGGCGACTCCTCGGTCGACTTCGTCGTGCGGCCCTGGTGCAAGACGAGCGACTACTGGGACGTCTACTGGGACCTCACGAAGACCATCAAGCAACGCCTGGACGAGGAAGGCATCTCGATCCCCTTCCCCCAGCGCGACCTGCACCTGGTCGAGGTCCCCGAGAAGCTGGCGCTCTCGAACTGAGCGCGGTCCCAGCGCCCTCCTTCGTCGCCCCTGCGATTCGAAGGTCGGGGGGCGAAAGCCCAGGACCCCCGCCGCGCCCGTTCGCGCGGCGGGGGTCCTTCTCCCTCGGGGCAAGCCCCTTCGGGGATGCAGAACGCACGGGAAGCCTCGGGTACCCCCAAAACCCTCCAAAAAATCTGCCGGCCCACGTAAAGACGCGCTCTTCCCGGCCATCCACGGAGCGGGATGGTCGTGCTTCGCCCCTCGACCGCGGCCGGCCCGTTGCCCCCTTGCACGAGACCGACACCAGATCTCCGAGGCCGCTGATCACCGCGACGACTTGCGTCGCGGCGGTCGCCTTCACCTTCCTCTGGCAGGAAGGCGGTGTCACGGAGCTGATGCGCATGAACGAGGACGCCGTCGGCAGCGAGCCTTGGAGGCTGGTCAGCTCGACCCTGTCGCATTCCGGCTTCCTGCACCTCCTGTTCAACGTCTACTGGCTGTGGCACCTCGGCCGCGCCCTGGAGGCGCGACTGCCATCAGGAGCGGTCCTGGGGATCTACGGTCTCACGGCCGGGGCATCGGCCGCGGCGCAGTTCGCCGTGAGTGCGGGAGGCATCGGGCTCTCCGGTCTCGTCTACGGCCTGGCAGCATTCCTGTGGGTCGCTGGGCGGCACCGGCGGGGCTTCGCAGGCACCCTCGACGACCGCACGCTGCGCTTCTTCGGGATCTGGTTCCTGCTCTGCATCGCCCTGACCCGGCTCGAGATCTACCCCATCGCCAACACGGCTCACGGGGTGGGCGCCCTGCTCGGGGCCCTCGTCGCCTGGGCCTGGAGCGCCCCGCGGCCCGCATCCTGGATTCGCTGGAGCTCACTGGCCAGCGCCTCCCTGCTATGCCTCGCCGCGCCGCGGCTCGTCCCCATCACCTGGCTCGCGACCCCCGATCTCTACCGTCGAGTCGCCGAACGCATCGAGCGGGGAGCCGAGGGAGGGTCGCCCGATGAGCTCCTGCGCTTGACCCGCGTCGCCCTGGAGCGCGAGGGCGCGAGCCGCGAGCTCTACCCGGGCGCGGACTACCTCTGGTACGTCGCGGCCCACTACGAGTGGGTCCTGGAGCGGCCGGAGGTCGCGCTGGCCGACGCGCGGCGCGCGCTCGAGGTGAACGCCGACTCCGCGCCGGCCCGGAGGATTCTCGCGCGGCTCCTGACCGCACGCGGCCATGGAGCGTTCCGGAACGGGGACGATGCCGCGGCGCTGAGCGACCTGCACGAGTCCGTGGAGCTGGACCCCGAGCTGGCCGCGGCCTGGGAAAACCTGGCCCTGGTGCTGCAGGCCGCGGGGAGAGACGAGGAGGCAGGCGAGGCCCGGAGGCGCGCCTACGTCCTGCGCCGATCCCAAGACCCGAGATAGCATGTCGGGATGAACCTCCGACGCCCACGCGTGGTCTCCCTCCTGGTCGCGGGCTCCCTGGCGCTCGCCTCGGGCTGCTCCTCCGAGGGAGCCCCGGCGGCCCCCCCCCGCAACCTCGTGATCGTGGCCCTCGACACCCTGCGGCCGGATCACCTCGGCTGCTACGGCCACGAGCGGGACACGAGCCCGGCCCTCGACGCCCTCGCGGCCCGCAGCCACCTCTTCGAGGGGGCCCAGTCCGTGGCCCCCTGGACCGCTCCGGCGATGATCTCGATCATGACGTCGCTCTACCCCGACGTGCACCAGGTGAAGGGCTTCCCCGAGCCCGGCCGCCTGGGCGGGGGCGTCGACACCCTGGCGGAGATCCTCGACCGGCGCGGTTATGCCACGGCGGCCTTCACCGAGGGAGGCTACGCGAAGGGCTCCTTCGGCCTCGACCAGGGCTTCGACCTCTATCCGGCAAACCCGGGCGACGAGCACTCCCACACCTCGAACATCGACGAGGGCAGCCGGCTCGCGGGGAACCTCGACCGCTTCCTCGACTGGCTGGCGGAGCTCGAAGAGGAGGAGCCCTTCTTCGCCTTCTTCCAGACCTACGAGGTCCATTCGCCCTTGCGGGCCCCCGAGGCCTACATCCAGCGCTTCGTACCGGATTACGACGAGGCCTTCGAGCACGAGGCGGTCGCGGACGTCCTGGACGCCTGGAACCGAAACCGGGAGCTCGGCCCGGACGGGGCCCGCCTCCTCCAGCGGCACTTCGTCCACTGCGACCTGAACGCCTACGGCATCCAGGATCGGAACGACCTCATGCAACTGGCGGAGATCTTGGGGGCCCCCCTGGTGCACAAGGAGATCGCGCGCGACGCCGACCTCGTCGAGTGGGTGCGGGCCCTCTACGACGCGGAGGTGCGCTATCTCGACGACGAGCTCGCGCGCCTCTTCGGGGCCCTGGAGGAGAACGGCCAAGCGGATGACACCGTCGTCGTCGTCGTCTCCGACCACGGGGAGGGATTGGGCGCCCACGGGCTCCTCGGGCACGGCGGCGTGCTGCACTCGGAGCTCCTCGACGTCGTCTTCCTGCTCCACGTCCCGGGCGGCCCGTCCCCGCGGCGGATCGACTTCCCCGCGCGCCTCGTCGACGTGGCCCCCACGGCTCTCGAGCTGCTCGACGTCGACCCCGGCCCAAATCACTTCCAAGGGCGGAGCCTCGTGCCCCTGCTCGCGGGTGACGAGCTCGAGCCCTTGCCCTCCTTCAGCCACGCGGTCAACCGAGGCGTGCCGCGTCACTCGGTCCTGCGCGGGCCCTGGCGGCTGATCGTGGAGGACGAGAGCGGTGTCGACCGGCTCTACCACCTGGAGCGCGACCCCGGCGAGCTCGACGACGTGGCCGGGGCGCACCCCGACGTCGTCGCCGAGCTGCGCGCTCTGCTCGAGTCCCAGCGGATCGCGGACGCCGAATTGCGCGAGCGGATCGGGGCGACGCCGGAGGAGAGCGAGCTCGACTCGGCGACCCTGGAAGAGCTCCAGCGGCTCGGCTACGTCGGGGAAGACGTCGAGGGGGCCGGCGAGGACGAGTAGCGCCCCGACCCGCCGGCGCTCTATCGACCGATGGCCTCCCCTACGGGCGGGTCCGAGGCCGGCCAGTTGGCGAGGGAGGCCAGGTCCTGGGCGAAGCGGTCCCCCTCGGCCTCCCCCGGGCCGTAGGCGCCGCGCAGGCGACCGTGGCGGTCGAGGAGCACGACCTCCGCGAAGGGCGTCAGGGCCTCGTCCCGCAGGCGGGCGAAGGTCTCGCCGCCGGCATCGAGCAGGAAGACGTTGCTCGGCTTGCGAGCTGTCTTGCGCTCGACGAGCTCCGCCAGGGCCTCCGCGTCGCCGCCGGTCGCGAGGACGACGTGCACGACCACCGACCCCAGGCCCCGCAGCCGCTTGCGCCGCTCGCGGAAGAGGCGGAAGTCCTCCTCGAGGGACTGCTCCGTGGAGAGGTCGAGGGGCTGCACCACCTGCAAGAGGCCCGCGAGGTCGGCGCTGGCGACGAGTCGGTCGCCGTCGTCTCGGAGCTCGTAGATCACCGGCTCGCCGTCGTGCCCGGGGACGGGGTCGGGCAGCTCCGCCTCGAGGGCCTTGAAGAGCGGCAGGGTCCAGAGGCCGCCCACGAGGAGCAACCAGAACCAGGGCCGCGAGAGGAGGGCCCCGGGGGCGTGCGGGCGAGCCGTCTCGGGGCTCAGAGCCCCCGCTCCTGGGAGGTCACCCGGCGCATCCAGAAGAGCACCCCGCTGACGATCAGGTAGGGGATTCCGAGGAAGCCGAGGACGTACACCAGGGTCTCGAGGCCCTGACCCACCGAGCAGGAGGGACAGGCCTGGGCGCTGGTCGCCAGGGCCGCGATGGCGCCGGCGCCCAGGAGCGCCCGGCTCGCGAGGGTGAGGGCTCTCGGCGCGCGCATCAGTTGCCCGGGACGCGGTAGTAGGACTCCAGCATGATGATGATCACGGCGAAGCCCATGTAGATCGGGGTGTAGCCGATCCAGCGCAGCCAGGGCTTCTCGTACTTCAAGTGCATGAAGTACAGCGCCACGAGGGCGGCCTTGCCGATCGCCAAGATGCAGAGCAGGAGCATCTTCGTCTGCCCGCTCCACCCAGCCGAGTAGACCTCGGGCACGAAGACCTCGAAGATCGTCAGCACGCCCAGGATCAGGAAGATCGTGACGTAGGTCGCGCGGTGGCTCTGGTGGGTCGACCGGTGCGCGTTGTCCTGATCGACGTCCGTGGTGGTCACTTCGTGTGCCATGGGGAATCGAGTGCGCGACTAGAGGAGGTAGACGAAGGTGAAGACCAGGATCCAGACCAGGTCGACGAAGTGCCAGAAGAGGCCGACCAGCTCGACGGGGCTGTAGCTGAGGCCACCCTGGGTGTACTTCCCGGCCATGGCGCCCTTGAGGATCACCGAGAGGTAGATCACGCCCGAGAGGACGTGCAGGCCGTGGAAGCCCGTGACCGCGTAGAAGGTCGTCCCGAAGAGGTCGTTGATCGGCTCGCCCTGCCAGCTGCTGTTCGCGAAGCCGATCCCGGCGTGGACGAGGTGGGTGTACTCGTAGGCCTGGATGCCCAGGAAGGTGGCGCCGCCGAGGATCGTCACGGCCAACCAGCGCACGAGGCCCGCCTGGTTGTTCTCCTGCGCCGCCAGGACGGCGAAGACCATCGACAGGGAGGAGCAGATCAGCAGGAAGGTGGCGGTCGCCGTCAGCCCGATCCCGAGGATCTCCGAGGGCACGGGCCAGTCTTCCGCGGAGGAGCGCAGCACGCCGTAGGCGAAGAGCAGACCGCCGAAGGACATGCCGTCCTGGGCGATGAACATCCACATGGCGATCTTGCCGCCCGTGGCCTTTCCAAAGTGCTTGAGCTCAGGAATGAGCCCTTGCTCGTCGGCGTGGTCGGCGGAGGCGGCGGGAGAGGTGCTCATCGGCGATTCACCCTTCAGAAGACGAAGAAGCCCAGGTAGAGGACGATCCACACGGCATCGACGAAGTGCCAGAAGATCGCGATGTTCGAGACCGTGGAGAGCCGGTGCGGCCCGTAGCGGCCGGAGGCCAGGCCCATCCAGGCCCAGGCGAGGCAGGCCAGCCCGACGACCACGTGCAGGCCGTGGATCCAGGTCAGTCCGTAGAAGAGGGACTCGTAGAGCCCCGACTGCGGGAGGCGGCCGGCCGCCCAGAGGTCGGCCCAGAGCGCGCCCTGCAGGACGGCAAAGGCGAGGCCCAGGCCGACGCCGAAGCGCCACTCCCGTGCGCCGCTCTTGGCGGTGGAGTCCGGAGCCTCCCAGCGCTTGACCGCGCGGTGCAGGCCCACGCTGCTCGCGACGAGCAGGAGGGTCGCGACGCTGGCCAGCGGGAAGGACGGCAGGGCGATCCCCTCGGGAGGCCAGACGCCCACGCGCTGGCGCAGGACGAGGAAGGAGAGGAACAGCGTCCCGAAGGCCATGGTCCACGAGCCGATGAAGAGGATCATCCCCAGGGTCACGTCGACCCGGGTCTTGACCTCCTCTCGCGCCGCGAGGGCGGCGGGACTCGTGGTGGTGGCCGTCGTCATCTCAACTCGAGGCGCCGATCCGCTCCGTCATGTAGATCCAGTCCTGGCCCTCGGGCAGGTCCGGGTGACTGAACTCGTGAGGTCCCGTGTGGACGGTCGGGATCTCCTTGAAGTTGTAGTACGGGACCGGCGTCTCCATCGTCCAGTCGAGGGTCCCGACCTGCCACGGGTTCTGCGTGGCGGGCTTCCCGAACCAACGGCTCTTGATGAAGTTGAAGGCGAAGATGAGCTGCGCCGCGCCGAGCAGGAAGGCCGCGTGGGTGGCGGCCTTGTTCATGTGCTGCAAGGACACCAGGTACTCCGCCGAGGTGTGGTCGTAGTACCGCCGCGGCATGCCCGCGTAGCCCATGGCGAACATGATGCAGAACACCGCGACCAGGGGCACGAAGGTCAGCCAGAAGTGCAGCTTGCCCAGGAAGGGGTTCATCTCCCGCGCGAACATCTTCGGGAACCAGAAGTAGATCCCGCCGAAAGTCGCGAAGAGGGCCGAGGCCGCCATCGTCAGGTGGAAGTGCCCCACGACGAAGTAGGTGTCGTGCAGGAAGATGTCCGTGCCGATCGTCGCCAGGTAGATCCCGGTCAGACCACCGAGGCCGAACACGAAGATCACGCCGATCGAGAACAGCATCGGCGTCGTCAGGCGCAGGTTCCCCTTCCAGAGGGTGTGCAGCCAGCTGAAGAACAAGATCTCGGCGGGCACCGAGATGATCATCGTCAGCAACATGAAGCTCTCGCCGAGCATGGCGCTCATGCCCGTCGTGAACATGTGGTGGCCGTAGACGACCGCCGAGAGGAGCGTCACCGCCACCATGGCCCCCACCTGCGCGCGGTAGCCGAAGGCCGGCTTGCGGGCGAAGAAGGAGAGCATGTCGCCGATGATCCCCCAGGCCGGCAGGATCAGGATGTAGACCTCGGGGTGACCGAAGATCCAGAAGAGGTGCTGGTAGAGAATCGGGTCCCCACCGCCGGCGCCCTGCATGATCGACGCGGGGACGAAGAAGGTCGTCCCGAAGACGCGGTCGAGGATCAGCATCAGCATCGCCGAGCCGATGACCGGGATGAACAGCACGTTCAGGACCGAAGTCAGGAAAATCCCCCAGACGGTGAGCGGCAGGCGCTGCCAGCTCATGCCCGGCGCGCGCAGGCGGATGACCGTCGTCATGTAGTTGATGCCGCCCATGATCGAGCTCGCGCCGATCAGGAAGACGGCCACGGCCCACAGGGTCTCCCCCATGCCGACGCCGCCGACCGTGGTCGAGAGCGTCGGGTAGCCGGTCCAGCCCGCCTCGGTCGCGCCGAGGGGCACGAAGAGGGAGATGAAGCCCACGACGCCCCCGAGGAAGACCGTCCAGAAGGACAGCATGTTGAGCGTCGGGAAGATCATGTCCCGCGCCCCGATCATCAGCGGGATGCACCAGTTGCCCAGGGCGCCGATCATCAGGGGCGTCAGCCCCAGGAAGATCATGATCGTCCCGTGCATCGTGAACAGCGTGTTGTAGGTCGCCGGGTCCAGCACGCCGTCGGTGCGCGGGAACAGCATCGGTCCGAGGACGGGGAAGGCCTCGCCCGGGTTCGCCAGCTGCCAGCGGATCATCATCGCCATGAGCCCGCCGATCCCGAGCCAGATCAGCCCGAACCACAGGAACTGCTTCGCGATGACCTTGTGGTCCCCCGAGAAGACATGCTTCCGGAAGAAGTTGGTCGGCTCCGGGTGGATGTGGTCGCCACTCATGATCGCTTACTGCTCCCAGTCCCAGGCCCAGTGGGCTTCTTCGTCCTCGGGGTCGTAGCCGGCGGCCGCCAGCTGGCTCGCCCCCGCCTCCCAGGCGTCGAACTCCGCCTCGGGGAGCACGGTCACGTGCCCGTGCATCTGGTAGTGCGCGTAGCCGCAGAGCTCCGCGCACAAGATCGTGAACTCACCGCTCTGGATGGGCTTGAACCAGGCCTCGTTGATCGCGCCGGGGTTGACGTCGCGCTTCATCCGCATCTCGGGCAGGAAGAGCGAGTGGATGACGTCCTTGCTCGTGAGCTGGAAGGAGACCGAGCGCCCCTCGGGCACCGTCAGGTGGTTGGTCTCCAGGATGTCGTCCGCAGTCCCGAACTCGCCGTCCTCGCCGGCGGCCCGGAAGTTCCAGGCCCACTGCTGGGCAAGGACCTCGACCTGGTAGACGCCCGGTTCGTCCACCTCGGGCACGTTCCAGTAGGCCTCGCGCAGGTCGCGCATGGCGATCACGAGCACCCAGGCGTCGAGCACCACGAAGGTGATGACCGAGATGACCGCGGTCAACCGCTTGTCGTGCAGCGCCGAGCCGTGGTCGTACTTGGCCTTGTGCCCCTTGCGGTCGCGATCGCGCAGCATGGGGATCGCGATCAGGATCACGACGATCGCGAAGCTGATGGTGCACAGCGTCGTGATCAGCCAGAACAGCTCGCTGAAGCGGTAGCCGTAGTCCGAAGCCGGCGGCATCGGCCCCCAGCGCTTGCCCTGGGCCTCGGCCACGCCGGCGAGGAGCAGGACGGCCAGGGCGCTCGACCACCGCGCCGAGAGGAGGCGCCCGGTCAGGAAGTTGGCGATTCGGTTCATGGCGGAGGGATCTATTGGTCCGCGCGGAGGCTCTCCATCAGCCCCTGGCGCGCGGCGGGATCGTCCTTGTAGGCGGTGATCAGGCTCTCGACGTAGTAGGCGAGGGCCCAGAGGTCCTCGTCGCTGAGGGCGCCCTTCCAGGCCGGCATCGCGGTGCCCTTAATGCCGGCGGCGATCGTCTCGAAGAGGTCCTGGGTCGTGCTGCCGGCGCGCAAGGTGTGGAAGGTGAAGTCCGGCGGGAGGATCTTCACCTTCTCGCCGAGCACCGTGTACTCCGACTCCTTGAGGACGGGCAGGTAGAGGTTCTCGCGGTACCGCGTGCCCTCGGGGTCACCGATCAGAGCCGGCAGCTCGCTCGGGTGCACGTAGCCGGGGTGGCAGAGCATGCACTGGGCGTTGCCGTGGTAGACCTTCTTGCCGCGCTCGACGGCGTAGCCCTCGCGCCCCCCCCAGGGGTCCGGCGGCGCAACGACCGCGTCGCCGATGCTGAGGAAGGGGTTGCGCCAGGCGACGCCCGCGGGCGAGAGGCTCTTGAAGTACTGGACGATGTCCGTGAGCTGCTCGTCGGAGAGCGCCCAGGGCAGCATCGGCGTCCCGTCCAGCCCGCGGTGGATGAGCTTCTTGAGGGCCGCGTCGGTCGGCAGGTTGGCCAGGACCTTGGTGAACTTGAAGTTCTGCTGGCGGAAGTCGCGCGGCGAAGGACGCAGCCACTGACCGCTGCGCCCGTAGCCGTCCCCCTCGAGGCCGTGGCAGCTCGAGCAGAACTGGACGAAGTCACGCCGCCCGCGGGTGAGCTGCTCGGGCCCGACCCATTGCCAGTAGGCGTAGATGTCCTCCTCCGCGTCGTAGCGCAGCTGGACGAAGCCCGTGCTGTCGATCCAGCCGGGCTCGCCGTCGAGGGCGTCCTCGCTGTAGCTCCAGCGGCCGGCTTCGACCTCCGCCTGCTGCTCGATCCACTCCTCGCCGGGGGCGCGCAGCCAGGTCCCTTCCGAGACGGTGAGGGAGACCCCGCGCGGCGCGCGCATGTGGGGTCGCTCGTCGGCGGCCGGGGCGGCGTGCTCCGCGCCCTGCGCGTCGTCCTCCTGGGGAGCGGACGACGAGAACAGGGAGAGGGCCTTGAAGGAGCTCAGGGTGCCGACGGCCACGACCGCCAGGCAGGCGAGCTGGGTGAGAGAGCGGCTCATGATGTCCTCGAGTCAGAGCGCGTTCGGGGGGATCCGGTGGGGACGTCCGGGGGGGTCGGAGGGGGCGAATCCGGCCGAAAAACCGGGTCCCGGGCCAGGAAGCGGGGGGATCCTAGCGGACCGCCTCCCGGCTCCACAACAGCTTTCGGATTGAAGCGTCGGATTGAAGAGAGGGCGTCGGGTCCATTAAAGACCAGCAGCTCTCGTTATAGAGATGGCGATCGAAATGAGCGGCGGGACCCTCGAGCCGGTGCTCGCGGATCCCGCCCGTTCAGCTCGGGGCTCGGTCGACGCGCGGTCGCCTCAGAAGGCGATCGTGACCGACTCGGAGCCGCCGTCGGCGATGGTGACCTCGGCCGTCTTCTTGCCGAGGGACTCGTGCTCCGCCGTCACCGTGTAGGTGCCCGCGGGGAGCTTGGGCAGCGTGAAGTTGCCCGAGTCGTCGCTGACCGTGAAGAAGGGGTGGTCGAAGACGGCGACGTGGCAGTTCATCCAGGCGTGCATGTCGCACTTGATGGGGAACAGGCTGTCCTTGCGCCCCATCTTCTTCTCGATCGCCGCCGCGCCGGCCGGCTGGGCCTGGTTGAAGGCCTGATTGCGCTTCGAGTAGGAGTGGACGTTGTGGACCGTGTCGTCGCTGTTCGTGATCTCGATCGACTGGCCGGCCTGCATCGCGATGACGTGAGGGATGTACTGGCACCCCTTCTGGTCGATCTTCACGCTGCCGGTGCCGTCGCCGAAGTCGTAGCCGTCGAGGCCCTTGCTGACCGAGACGATGACGTTGGCGAGTCCGCCGTCCTTGACGACGACCGTCTCGTCGAGGCCCTTGCCGGGCTGCGCCTTGCACTTGGGGTCGGAGTCCATCGAGATCGTGGCGCGGTCGGGCGCCGCTTCCCCGAAGGAGATCTTCCCGGCGACGGTGGCGGTGCCCATCGAGGCGGCCCACTCCTGCTTGCCGGCGGGCTTGGCGCCTCCGCCGTCGGCCTTGGGTCCGTCGTTCTGCGCGGCGGGCGCGGATCCGGAGTCCCCGGCGGCACCGCCGGTGTTCGAGGGCGCGGGTTTCGGGGGGGCGTCGCTGCCACCGCAGGCCGTGAGGGCCAGCAGGGCGCCGATTCCGATCAGGTAGCGGTTCATGAGACCGTGGTCGTCGTATGCGGGGTTCTGGACGTGGAGAGGTGATTCGGCACTGAATCAGCCCGGGAGCTTAGCGAGATCGCCCTCCCCTTAGCCCCGGGACCGCTGTTTTTCGTCCCTCTCGGGCCCCTTCTCGGGGCGGCCTTCCGGGACCCCTCCTCGGGGCCCGACCTCAGCGCCCGAGCGTGCAGCCCGGGAGCCAGGTCCCGCGCTCGAAGGACGACAGCTCGACGTCGCAACGCAGGTGCTCGGCGCACACCGCCAGGCCGTTGGCCGGGCTCAGCCCCGCGTCGAGATCCCCCTGCAGGACGGCCCCGTCGACGACCCCGCGGGTGACGCGCGAGAAGGGCGCCTTGTCGGCCCGTACGAGCGAGTTGACGAGCCACAGCTCCCCTCCCGTGCCCCCCTCGATCCCGTTGCGCGTTCGCGAGACGACCACGCAGCGGTCGAGCAGGGCGGCCCGCGCCCCCTGGACCGCCACCCCGGCGCTCTCGATGCGCGACTCGCTGGCGAGCAGCATCGAGCGCCCCGAGAGGCGCACGCCCGAGGTGTTCCGGCCCGGACCGTCCGGGGCGAGGATCACGCTGCGCTCGAGCTCGACCACGGCGTCGCTGCCCTGCAGCCCGAGAGCCCCCCCCCGCAGGGTGCAGTCCCGCAGGCTGAGCTGCGAGCGGATGACGCTGACCGCGTAGCCGGTCTCCGGGAGCGGGACGATCTCGAGGTTCTCGAAGCTCGCCTGACAGCCCTTCAACAGGCTGAATCCGGCGTAGATCCGCACCTCGCCCTCCCCTCGCAGCCGGAAGCGGGCGCCCTCCACCACGATCTGCCGGTTGCCCTCGAGGGCTTCGTAGCTCCCCGCGGGGAGCACGATCTCCACGGGCCGCTCCCCGCCCTCGGGCAGGAGGTCGAGCTCTTCCACGAGGCGCTCGGTGCTGGCCGTCTCCAGTCGGATCACGTGCAGCGGCCCTTCTCCCGCTACCGTGCGGGGGGCCCGTTGTCGCGCCCGGGCGAGGTCCAGGGCCCCGCGCAGGCGCGCGACGGGGTCCTCGATCAGGCGCAGGGCGCAGTCGAGGAAGAGGTCGTCCCCGGTGCGGTCGTAGTGCGAGCTCAGGTAGCGGGCGAGGACGCTGCGCTCTTGGACCAGGGAGAGCTCCTGGGAGGCGAGGCGCCGGGAGAGCTCGAGCTCGTGTCGCGCCTGGAGCTGGACCAGCTCGGCCCAGGGCTGAAGGCCCCTGACGGGCGCGGGCAGGTCGAGATCGGGCTCGTCCAGCCAGTCGTCCGCCCCCGGGACGTCCCGCGCGAAGCTCGGCGAGCGGGGGACGAGGTCCGGCCCCAAACCCTGTTCCGCAATTTGGGCGGCCAGGCTCGCGGCTTGGCGCACCATGTCCTCGAGGTCCGCCTCGGCCAGGACGCGGCGCCAGAGGGCGACCTGGTCGGCGCCCGCCATCCTCCAGCCGAGGCCCCGCAGGGCGGCGGAGGCCCGCGCGCCGGCCTCGGGCGAGATCCAGTCGGGGTGGGGCGGCGAGGCGCTGCCCAGCTCCTCGGCCCGGTTGCCGAGAAAGAGCCCCGCGAGGTTGCCCGCCAGCTCGTCCCGGTCGTCGCCCATGTCCTCGAGGGTCGTCAGGATCAGCTCCCGGGCCGCCGCCGCGAGCTCGGGATTGTTCGAGCGCAGGGCCTGCTTGAGGTCCGGCCAGGCGCTCTCCCCCAGATTCAGGAGCACCGCGCGCGCCTGACCGCGGCGGTCGTAGTCCTCGGAGCCGAGGTCGAGGATGGCGCGCTCGAGCGTCGCCGCCCGGTCCGCGTCGCTGTCGCCCCCGACCAGCACCGTCAAGGGCTCGGTCGGCAAGGAGATGTGCTCGAGGTTCAGGCCCTGGCGGAAGCGAAAGCGCACCAGGAGCTGCTCCCCGATGCCCTCGTCGACGAGCCGCCGCTGCCCGGGCTCCCCCACCACGCGCGCCTTCCAGTCGCCCGCGTCCAGGGTCTCCTCGCGCTCGACCACGAGCAGCGGCTCCCCCAGGGGCGGCGCGCTGCGGGGCTCGGGGAAGTCGAAGACGACGCCGCGCTCGGGCTCCCAGCGGGCGGCCGGCTGGGCCGGGGTCGGCGGGAAGACGCGCTCGCCGCCGAGGTCGAGCTGGCGGCTGAGGGTCGCGCTCTGCTCGCGCACTTCCTCGACGCGCAGGAGGCACCAGACCCCCTCCGGGAGGCGCATGGCCAGGACCCGGCCGGGGGGCACGACGAAGCGCTCCTTGTGGGCGTAGCCGTCGAAGTAGCTCTCGGGCAAACGCCAGCTCTGCTCCGCCTCCGAGGTCAGCTCACGGGCGGCCACGCCCTCGGGCGTGAAGATCTGCACGCCCCCGGGGCGCACGTACTCGATGCGGAGGTCGGAGCGCAGCCCGTCGTCGACGAGGCTCAGGAGGTTGACGTCGGTGCCCGGCGCGAACTGGGCGCGGGTCTCGGGGGGCTCGATCCCCGGGACGCCGAGGGCCGTCGAGCCGAATCCGCCGCCCGCACCTTCGCGCGAGACGCGGTACTCGGTCAGGGAGCCCAGGGACACCTCGTCGTCGACCCACTGCGAGTCACCGCTGCGCGCGACCTCGTTCCAGTCGCCGCGCCGGTCGTTCCGGCCGCGCGCGACGCGCCGGCGCTCGATGCGGTGGATCTCGCCGTCCGGGTTCTCCCAGCGCAGGAGAACGCCGGCCGGCCCCGACTCGGCGCCCAGCACCGCGGGCTCGCGCCGCAGCTCGCGGGTGCGCAGGTCCGGCTCGAGGAGGTATTCGAGGGTCACGACCTCCGGGCTCACCGCGAGCACGCGCAGGTAGCCCCAGGCCTCGTCGAAGCAGTCGAAGACGAGCTCCTGGCCGACGATCGGCGTGGTCCCGGGCACGGCCTCGCCGCCGTCGCGTTCCACCCGCGCCCGCGGGCCGGCCTCCCCCGCCGAGGGCAAGAGGCGCAGGGGGCTCTCGGAGACGAGGAGCCCGCGGCTGTAGGCCAGGGTCGGTCGCTCGCCCTCGGGGCGGCTGGCCACGACCCCGCTGAGGAGGTCGAGGACGAAGTTCGCCGGCAGCTCGACCGACTCCCAGCGACGCTCCATGCTCACCCCGCCCGACCCCGCCGCGGCGGGGGCGCAGATGAGGGCCAGGGCGGCCGCCAGGAGGCTTGGGCGTCGGAGCATGGCGGAAGGGGTCGCGGAGCGTGGAACCTGCCGCCGGGAGCGGTTCCCGGGCGGATTCCCGAGGGTTCATCGTCTTCAGGAGCCCTACGACTGGCCCCTTTCGCCGGCGAGTCCCGGGCCCTAGAATTCTCCGCCCGAGTGGGCCCGAGTGGGGACGTAGCTCAGTCTGGTAGAGCGTCGCGTTCGCAATGCGAAGGTCGTGGGTTCGAGCCCCATCGTCTCCACCACTCGGCCCTCTCGTCTCCGCCCTTGGCGGCGGCATCGACCGAGGGGACGCGGCGGCCCTCGCCGAGGGCCGCGCGGCGAAGCCCCTTCCGGGACCGGCGCCGCCTCTACTTGCGCTGACGCTGCCCGCCGCGCCTGCGCGGCGGCTCGACGCGCCCGGCCTTCAGGTCGGCCCGGAAGCGACTCAGCACCTCGAGGACCTCGTCGCCGTAGCGCTCGACCTGCCAGTCGAGGACGCCGTCGACGCGTCCCAGGGCGGCGGCGTCCCGCGGCTGCTCGCGCACGAGCTCGACGAGGGCGTGGCGGTTGAGCACGAGGGAGGCGTCGAGCTCCTCGTCGGTCGCCCGGTCGCGGCGCCAGGCCTTGAGGCGGTCGTGGAGCTCGACCTGCTCCGGCTCGAGGCCGCCCGTGCCGTCCTTCGGGGGCAGGCGCGGCAAGAGCTTCAGCGGCCCCGCCTCCGCGGCGCGCTCGAAGGCCTCGAGCACCTCGTCCCCGATCTTGCGCACCTGGCGCCAGGAGAAGCCCTGCACGTCAGCGAGGGCCTGGGCGCTGCGCGGGCGCTCGGCCGCGGCGTTCACCATGGCCTGGTTGTTCATCACCCGGAAGGGCGGCACGTCCGCCGCGTTGGCCAGCTCGTCGCGCAGCAGGAAGAGCTCGCGCAGGGCGCTGCGGCCCTCGGGCGAGAGGGTACGCGCTCCCTTGAGGCGCACCCACTCGTCGGGATTGAACTGGAGCGGCTGGGCCTCGAGGCCCTCGAGGCGTCGGCACTCGCCGTCGACGATCATGCGTCGATCGCGCCGATCGAGCTCGACCACCTGCTGCTCCATCAGCTCGTGCAAGTAGTGGGTGTCGAGGCGCGCGTAGTCGATCTGGCGCTCGCTGAGGGGCCGCTCCCCCCAGTTCGAGCGCTGCATCGACTTGTCCAGGACGATGTCGAAGTGCTCCTCGAGGACCGAGGCCAGGCCGGGGTTCTTCGAGCCCAGGGCGCTGGCCGCGATGCGGGTGTCGTAGAGACCGGCGAAGCGGAAGCCGTGCTCGCGGCCGAGGATCAGGACGTCGTACTCCCCGTCGTGGAAGATCTTGGTGGTCCCGGGGTCGGCGAAGACGGGTCCCAGCCCCCCGAGGTCGACCGGCGCCAGCGGGTCGACGAGGTAGTCCTCCTCCCCGGCGGTGATCTGGATCAGACAGACCTTCTCGCGGTAGCTGAAGAAGGAGTCCGCCTCGGTGTCGACCGCGATCACCGACTCCCCCTGCAGGACGTCCACGAGCGCGTCGAGCTGCCGCTGGGCCTGGATCAGCTGGGGCGGGTCGAGCTCGCGGGTCATGGGCGGGGGATGCCGCGATGGGGACCCCGGTCGGGTCCGGGGCGAGCGGTCGCGGCGCCGAAACGAAGAGGCCCCCCGCGGAGCGAGGGGCCTTGGAAGTGGCGAGGATGACGGGACTTGAACCCGCAACCTCCGGCGTGACAGGCCGGCACTCTAACCAATTGAGCTACATCCCCGCGGTCGGCCCGGGAGTATAGCCCCCGGGTTGGGCGCGTCCAGCGGCAGGTCGAATTCCGAGACGGCGGACTTCAGCCCTCGGCGCTCGCCTTGGCCTCCGTCCAGGCCTCCATCAGCTCGGAGAGCGCCCGACCGTCGAGCGAGCCGCCCAGCCGAGCCTCCATGTCCCGGAAGCGGGCCTCGAAGCGCCGCAGGGCCGCGCGGCAGAGCTGCTCGGGGTCGAGCCCCAGGTAGCGACCAAAGAAGGCCCCGGCCATCAAGAGGTCACCGAGCTCGTCCTCGACCCGCCCGCGGATCTCGGGGGCCAGCTCGACGCGCTCGCCGGCGTCGAGGTCCGTCTCCGCCAGGGCGGCGCGCAGCTCGCCCAGCTCCTCCTCGACCTTGGCCCAGGCCCCGGCCGGGCTTGCCCAGCGGAATCCGGCGGCCACCGCCTTGTCGCAGGTGCGCCCGGCCCGGGCGAGGGCGGCCATCGCGACCGGCAGGCCCGCCAGGGCGCTGGCGTCCACCTCCGCCGCGCGGCGCTCCTCGGCCTTGACCGCCTCCCAGCTCGCCAGGGCCTCCTCGGCGTCCGCGGCCTCGACGTCGCCGAAGACGTGGGGGTGGCGGCGCACGATCTTCTCGCGGATGCCCCGCGCCGCCCGCTCGAGGTCGAAGCGACCGGTCTCCCCGGCGATGCGGCAGATCATCGCCAGCACCATGAGCAGGTCGCCGACCTCCTCGGCCGTGTGCTCGTCGTCCTCCTTCTCGATCGCCTCGACCAGCTCGTAGGCCTCCTCGAGCACGTAGCGCGCCATGGAGCCGACGGTCTGCTTGCGGTCCCAGGGGCAGCCACCCGGCTCCCGCAGGGCGTCGACGACCGCGAGCAGCTCCTCGAGGGCCTGGGATCGGTGAGAGCTCATCGGTTGGGTTGGCGTTGAAGGTACGGGAGCGGGTCGACGACGCCCGCCTCGGCGAAGCCCGCCAGCCGCAGCAAGCAGGCGTCGCAGGCGCCGCAGGAGTGCAGGCGGCCGCTCACGGTCGCCGGCGCGTAACAGGTGTGGGTCAGGCCGAGGTCCACGCCGAGCTCGGCCGCGCGGCGCACGATGTCGCCCTTGCCGAGCTCCATCAGGGGCGCGTGGACGCGGAAGCTCGCGCCCTCCTCGGCGCCGGCGGCGGTGGCGACGCGCGCCAGGGCCTCGAAGGCGCGCAGGAATTCCGGCCGGCAATCGGGGTAGCCCGAGTAGTCCACGGCGTTCACGCCGACGTAGAGGTCGCGCGCGCCGAGCACCTCGGCCCAGCCGAGGGCGACGGAGAGGAAGACCGTGTTGCGCGCGGGGACGTAGGTCGCCGGGACTCCGCGGCCGATCTCCTCGGCGGCGCGGGCGCGGGGCACCTCGATCTCGTCCGTCAGGGCGGAGCCGCCGATCGCGCGCAGGTCCACGCGCACGACGCGCTGCTCGACCGCGCCGCCCGCCCGCGCGACGCGCTCGGCGGCCTCGAGCTCCTCGGCGTGGCGCTGACCGTAGTCGAAGGAAAGGGCGTACACCGCGAGGCCCGCGGCGCGGGCCTCGGCCAGGCATACGGCGGAGTCCATGCCGCCGGAGAGCAGGCAGACGGCCCGGAGAGGTTTCGCGGAAGCGCTCACGTCCGGACAGGATACGGTGTCCACCATGAGCGAGCAGCCCCCCGACGACGACGCGACCACCGAGACCGAGGAGACCCGCGACGACGCCCACGGCCCCCGCAGCGTGATCGAGTCCCTGCGCCGGCACAGCGCCGAGCTCTCGGGTGTGCTCTTGCCCGACTCCGACTCCGAGTACGGCGCCTCCCCCATCCTCGATCCCGTCGCGAAGTCGACCGAGCACCTGCCGCCCGCCCGCGGCAACTACGAGGTGCTGGGAGAGATCGCCCGTGGCGGCATGGGCGTCATCCTCAAGGGGCACGACCGCGACCTCGGACGCGACGTGGCCTTGAAGGTCCTCGACGAGTCGCTCTGCGAGCGCCCCGCCGTCGTGCAGCGCTTCGTGGAGGAGGCCCAGATCGGCGGCCAGCTCCAGCACCCCGGCATCGTGCCGGTCTACGAGCTCGGGCTGCTCGCCGACGACCGGCCCTTCTTCACGATGAAGCTCGTCAAGGGCCGCACCCTCGCCGCCATCCTCGAGCAACGCAGGTCCCCCACCGACGAGCGCGGGCGCATGCTCTCGATCTTCGAGTCCATCTGTCAGACGGTGGCCTACGCCCACTCGAAGGGCGTCATCCATCGCGACCTCAAGCCCGCCAACATCATGGTCGGGGCCTTCGGCGAGGTGCAGGTCGTCGACTGGGGCCTCGCCAAGGTGCTGAACCGCGGCGGCGTCGCCGACGAGGAGCGCGCGCGGCGCGAGGAGCTCACGGTGATCGAGACCGTGCGCAGCGGGCCCGGCTCCTCGGGCTCGGACTCCCTGGTCGGCTCGGTGCTCGGCACGCCGGCCTACATGTCGCCCGAGCAGGCCCAGGGCGAGGTCGCCCTGCTCGACGGGCGTTCGGACGTCTTCTCCCTGGGGGCGATCCTGTGCGAGATCCTGACGGGCAAGCCCCCCTACGATCGTGCCGAGGGCGAACGCACCGTGGCGCGCGCCGCCAAGGCCCAGCTCGAACCCGCTCGCGATCGGGTGCGGGCTGCGGAGGCCGACGAGGGGCTCAAGGAACTCTGCCTCGACTGCCTGATGACCGCGCGCGCGGCGCGTCCGCGGGACGCGGGCGAGGTCGCGGAGCGCGTGCACGACTTCCGCGCCACCGTCGAGCAGCGCGCCCATGAGGCCGAGCTCGCGGCGGCGGCGGAGCGCGTCCAAGTCCTCGAGGAACGCCGGCGGCGGCGCCTGACTCTGGCCCTGGCCGCGGTCGTGGTGGTCGCCCTCGTTTCCGCTGGGGGCGGCTGGAACTGGATCCGCGCCGAGCGCGAGGCGCGCCTCGAGCAGCTCCTCGCCTCGATCGAGCGGGAGAAGGCGGACTCCCTAGGGCTGGCCCAGCGCGGGCTCTACGTCGAGGCCGTGGCCTCCGCGGAGCGGGTCGTCGAGCTCTGTCGCAACGAGGAGCTGCCCGACGCTCAGCGCGAGCGCGCCCGGGCCTTCCTGACCGAGGCCGAGCAGGCTCTCGAGCGCGCCCGAGGCGAGGAAGCCCAGCGCGAGCGGGACGCGGCCCTGGTCGCCGATCTCCAGCGGGTCAACGAGCTCGTGGCCAACGCCGTCATGAACCGGACCGAGGTGATCCAGCTCGGCCCGGACTACGCCCGAGCCTTCCGAGACTACGGCTACGACCTCTCGGCGGACGACCTCGTGCCGGCCATGGAGCAGTTTCGCGCGCGCGGGCTGGGCACGGATGTCACCGAAGCCCTGGCCCTCTGGGTTCAGGTCGAGCTGCAAGCCGCGAAGCGCATGACGCCCGAGGCCGAGGGCCTGATCTACCTCGCGATGGACCTCGACCCCGATCCCCGTCGGACCGAGCTGCGTCAGGCGATCCTGGAGCTCGACGAGGCGGCCCTCTTCGAGATGGCGGCCCCGGAGAAGCTGGCGAAGTGGTCCGCGACCTCCTGCTTCGTGATCGCCAACACGCTCTACCTGATCGATGAACGCAACGGCCCGCGGGTCGGCAGCATCATGCGCCTGGCGCGCGAGCACCACCCCGGCTCTTTCCTGCTGCAGTTCGCCAGCGGCTATGTCGCGAACTTCGCGGCCGACAAGCTGGGCAGCCTGCGGTCCTTCGGGGCGGCGGTGGCGCTGCGACCGGAGAGCCTCCGGGCGCGGCAACGGCTGGCGGAGCAGCTGGTCTACACGGGGCGCCTCGTCGAGGCCCGCGCGTACGGGGAGGCCGAGGTGCGCTTCGCTCCCGAGGACCCATTGGCCCACAGCGACCTGGCCTACGCGCTGCTCTACCTCGGGGAGCTGGAGGCGTGCGAGCGCTCCCTGGAGGCCTCCCTGGCCCTGGAGGAGAGTGCTGCCTTGCGCGCGGACCTGGACGTCCTCCACTTCCACCAGGGCCGGATCTCGGCCGCCGAGCTGCGGGAAGCCGCGCAGGCCAGCGAGGATTCCAGCGCACTGGGGACCTACGCCGCGGGCCTGATCGCCGACCTCGCCTTCGAGCGCTCCGACCCCGCGGGAGCTCTCGAGCTCCTCGACGCGATGAACCGCAAGGACCCGGTCTTCGCGAGCAACTTCTTCGTCGCGCGCGCCATGGCCTTCCTCGAGCTCGGCGACGCCGAGGCGGCGCGGGACGAGCTCGACGGTCGCTACGACCGGCCGGGCTACCTCGTCCTCTCCCCCCTGGCTCAGGAGTACCTGCGCGCCGTCGTGCACGTCCAGGTCGGGGAGACCTCCCTGGCGCGGGAGGAGTACGCACGCGCCGAGGCGCGCTGGAACGAGATGGTGGCGAACGACTACGACCAGTGGCAGCGCTCCGACGTCGCCGCCTGGCGCCGGCGGGCCCAGGAAGCCCTCGGGCGCTGAAGCTGACGCGAAGGGGAGAGTTGCCCTTCCACCCCCTCCCGGGGGGGCCTAGGATGGCAGCCGTCTCCGCCACCTCCCCTTCGAACTCCCGCCAGCCGTGACGAACCCCACCCCCGCCCAGATCCTCGACGCCCTGCGCTCCGTCCAGGACCCCGACCTCCACCAGGACATCGTCACCCTCGGCTTCGTCACCAGGAACGAGGTCGACGGCGGCAAGGTCAGCCTGACGATCAACCTCACGACGCCCGCCTGCCCCCTCAAGGAGCAGCTCAAGAACGAGGTCGTGCAAGCGGCCAGCGCGGTCCCCGGCGTGACCGAGGTCGCGGTCGAGATGACGGCCGAGGTCAAGGGCATGGGGAGCGCAGACTCCAACCTGCCGAACCAGATCGCCCACGTGATCGCGGTCTCCTCGGGCAAGGGCGGCGTCGGCAAGAGCACGGCGACGGTCAACCTCGCCTGCGCCCTGCACGCCTCCGGAGCGCGCGTCGGCATCCTCGACTGCGACGTCTACGGCCCCGACATCCCGATGATGATGGGCCTCGCGGGCCAGCCCGCCTCGGACGGCCAGAAGATCCAGCCCAAGGAGCGCCACGGCATCAAGACCATGTCGATCGGCTACCTCGTCGAGGAGGACAAGCCGGTCATGTGGCGCGGCCCGATGATCCACAAGTTCATCGAGCAGTTCCTGCGCGACGTGGACTGGGGCGAGCTCGACTACCTGCTCGTCGACATGCCCCCCGGCACGGGCGACGCCCAGATCTCCCTGGCCCAGCTCGTGCCCCTCTCCGGCGCCGTGCTCGTCACGACGCCCCAGGCCGTGAGCACCTACGACGTCAGCAAGGCGATCGCGATGTTCGCCCAGGTCAACGTCGAGGTGCTCGGCATCGTCGAGAACATGGCGGGCTTCCCCGTCGAGGGCCGCGTCCCGGCCGCCGCGGGCTCCGAGATCGAGTTCGACTTCGGCGACGAGGTCCGCAAGGTCCCGGTGGACGCCGAGGGCCGCTTCGCCACCGCGGTCGACATCTTCGGCAGCGGCGGCGCCGAGCGCCTGGCCGCCAAGTTCGGCTTCCCCGTGCTCGGCAGCCTGCCCCTCGACCCCGCGGTCCGCATGGGCGGCGACGGGGGCGACCCGATCGTGGTCGCCAAGCCCGACTCCTTGCTGGCGCAGCGCTTCACCGAGGTCGCGGGCAAGTTCGCCCAGCGCCTGGCGATGAAGCAGTTCTCGCTGCCCATCCTCCAGTAGGGCTGCAGTAGCGAGTCCTCAGCCTCTGCATCGGGTCGCGGCCGGCCTCGGCTCGATCCGCCGCGCCTCTCCCCCGGCGGAGAGGGATGGCGTTTCGCGCTGGGGAGGGCCCTTCCGGCGCCCTGGCGAGGGATGTCGGTTCCGATCGGCCCCCCCGGGCTATAACGGAGCTGCGCCGATCGGGGGACGACGCTTGCTGCCCTCCCGGCGCGTCCATGACCGAAGCCCACCCCGGACACGGAGAGATTCCGAGGGTCGCGAGGTCGAGGCGTTGGGCCCGACTCGGACCGTGGGTCGCCTTCGTCCTGCTCGCGGGCGCGGGGCTCGGGATGTGGCGCCACGAGGCGGGGCGGCGCCGCGAGCGCATCGAGCTCGAGACCGAGGTCGTGGCGCAGCAGGTCGCCTACCGCCTCGAGGCCTGGATCGCGGCGCGGGTGGCGGTGGTCGCCCACTTCGCCGACCAGTGGGAGAGCGTCTACCAAGGCGCCCCGGAGCTCCACGAACGCGAGGTGCGGGCCTTCGTCGAGCGACTCCCGGGCATCCAGGCCATCAACTGGGTCGACGCCGCGGGCGTCATCCGCCGCGTCGCGCCCCTCGAGCCGAACCTCGCTGCTCGGGAGAAGGACCTCCACGACCATCCTCACGCCGACGTGCTGCGGGCCCTGAGCGAAGCGACCCGCACGGGCGAGCCGCACCGCACGACCTCCGAGGTCCCCTTCTTCCAAGGCGGGACCGGCTTCGCCTTCTACTGGCCGGTGGAGACCGAGGACGAGGAGCTCCTGGGTTACCTGAACGGCGTCTTCCGCGTCGAGGACCTCGTCGAGCAGTGCCTCTCCGAGGAGAGCCTGCACGACCGCTTCCGCCTCGAGATCTCCGAGCGCGACGGCTTCGTCGCCTACGGGGAGGAGGCCGGCGAGGGCTGGCCCTTCGAGCGCGAGCTGGAGGTCGCCGTGGTCGACCGCCCCTGGGTGCTGCGCCTGGCACCCTCGCCCGCGAACCTCGCCGGGCAGTCGGGGCCGGCCATCGCGCTGCTGCTCGTGGGCGGGCTCCTGGCCCCGGCCCTGATCTCCTGGCTCCTCGGCCTGGCCCTGCGCAGGCACGCCGCCCTGCGCGAGCGCGAGGCCCAGCTCGCCCTGCTGCTGCAGTCGACGGTGGAGGGCGTCTTCGGCGTCGACCTCCAGGGTCGCTTCAGCTTCTGCAACGCCGCCTGCCTCGAGATCCTGGGCTACGACTCCGCCGAGGAGCTCCTGGGACGGCCCGCGCACGCGCTCCTCCACCACGCGACCCGCGAGGGCGAGCCGATCCCCGAAGAGGACTGCGCCATCGCGCGCGCCATGCGGAGCGGCGAGGCGGTCCACCGCGACGACGAGAGCTTCCGCCGGCGGGACGGGACCATCCTCCCGATCGAGTTCCGCGCCCGTCCCATCGACGGCAGGCCGGGGCCCCACGGCGCGGTGGTCACCTTCACCGACATCCGGGAGCGCCTGGCGGCGGAGCGCGAGCGGAACGAGCTCGAGCTGCGCATGCAGCAGTCGCAGAAGATGGAGAGCCTGGGGCTGCTCGCCGGCGGCGTGGCGCACGACTTCAACAACCTGCTGGTCGGCATCCTGGGCAACGCCAGCTTGGCCATGGAGGAGGTCCCCGAGAGCTCGTCCCTCTTCGAGCAGCTCGACACGATCTCCACGGCGGCCGAGCGGGCGGCCGAGCTCACCGGCCAGCTCCTGACCTACTCCGGCCGGCAGCAGCTCGAGCCCCAGGAGGTCGACCTGCCGCACCTCGTGGAGGAGATGGCCCAGCTGCTGAGGGCGTCGATCCCCAAGCGCATCGACCTGCAGCTCCACGAGGACCCGGGGGTCGTCCCCGTCGTCGGAGACCCCACGCAGCTGCGACAGGTCGTGATGAATCTGATCACCAACGCCGCCGAGGCCCTCGGGGAGGAGCCGGGGGTCGTGCAGATGCGGGTTTCGATGGAAGTCCCGCCGAGGGAGGGGATCGACGACGCCGTGCTGGGCGTCCCTCCGACCGAGCGCGCCTTCTGCGTGCTGGAGGTCTCCGACGCCGGCAAGGGTATGTCGCCCGAGACCTTGCAGCGCGTCTTCGATCCCTTCTTCACGACCAAGTCGAGCGGGCGGGGGCTGGGGCTCTCGGCGGTCTTGGGGATCGTCGCGCGCCACGGCGGGGCGCTCGAGGTGCGCTCCTCCCCCGGGCGCGGCAGCCGCTTCCGCGTATTCCTGCCGCCGGCCGAGCGCGAGGCGGGCCTGCTCGTCCCCTCGCCGCGACGCCAGGCCCCGGCGCCCGAGGGGGGCAGCAAGATCCTCGTCGTCGACGACGAGCCCGTGGTGCGCGACCTCGTCCGCAGGGCCGTCGAGCGCGCCGGCTTCGAGGTGCTGCTCGCGGCCACGGGGGAAGAGGCCATGCGGGTCTTCGAGCAGCAGGTCGACGATCTCGACCTCGTCCTGATGGACCTCTCCATGTCCGGGATCGGCGGCGTCGAGGCCAGCGCGCGCATGCACGCCGTCCGGCCGGGCCTGCCGATCGTCCTCACCAGCGGGCACGCGGCGGAGAGCTCGGTGCTCGAGGCGGAGCAGTTCCTGACCTTCCTGCGCAAGCCCTTCCGCAGCGAGGCGCTGCTCGCGGCCTTGCTGGAGGCGCTCGCGCTCTCGTCGAAGAACGCCTGAGCCTCCGATGGACGCCTAAGAAGGCGGGCGCGCTCAGACGATCGCCGCCAGCACCGAGCGCGTGGCGTGGCTCTTGTTGAGCGTGTAGAAGTGGAGCCCGGGCGCGCCGTGCTCGAGGAGCTCGCGGCACTGCTCGATGGCCCGCTCGATGCCGGTCGCCATCACCTTGGCCGGGTCGTCGGCGTCCGCCCGCAAGCGGTCCTGGAGCTCCTGGGGGATCGTCGCGCCGCACATCTTCGTGAAACGCTCGATCTGCGCCGTGTTCGTGATGGGCATGATGCCCGGCACGATCGGGGCCTCCACCCCCGCGGCCCGCGCGCGCTCGACGAAGTCGAAGTAGTAGCGGTTGTCGAAGAACATCTGCGTGATCAGGAAGCTCGCCCCGCGCTCGACCTTCTCCCGGGTCCAGCGCAGGTCCTCCTCCGGGTTCGGGGACTCGGGGTGGGCCTCTGGGTAGCAGGCGGCGCCGACGTCGACGTCGTAGTCCTTCGCCAGGAAGTCGATCAGGTCCGTGGCGTGGGAGAAGCCGTCCTCCGCGGGCACGAAGGCCTCCTCGTCCTTGGGCACGTCGCCCCGCAGGGCGAGGACGTTCTCGACGCCCTCGGTGACGACGCGGCGCATGGCCTCGCGCAGCTGGGCCTGGCTGGAGGCGACGCAGGTCAAGTGCGCCATCGCGGTCAGCCCGAGCTGGTTCTGGATGCGTGAGACGACCTCGAGGGTGCGCTCGCGCGTGCTCCCCCCCGCGCCGTAGGTGACCGAGACGAAGTCCGGGCGCAGCTTGTCCTTGAGGTCCGCCACGGCGGCCATCAGGTTCCGAGCTCCCTGGTCCGTCTTGGGCGGGAAGAACTCGAAGGAGAAGACGGGCTTCTCGGCCTGGTAGAGCGCGCTGATCCTCACGGGGGTGCTGGCTTCGCGGTCGCGGTGCGCGGCAGAGCCTACTCCATCGCGCGCGGGGAGCCGCGCCTCAATCGTCGCCTCGATTCGCGCTCAGTCCGTGGCCTCGAAGAGCTCCGGCCAGGTCGAGCGGCAGGCCGCCGCGTGCTCGGCGACGAGCTGGGCGAGGATCCGCTGCCCCTCCTCCGCGCTCGCCCCCGCGGGGTCGCCGAGGTAGGCGCTCGTCGCGCCCAGGCGGGAGAGGGAGCGCTCGGGCCCCCGCGCCGGCTCGGGGAGCTCGAGCTCGACCCGCGGGAGCTCCGCCACGAGCTCGCGACGGACGAGCTCGGGGGCGATGGCGAGCATGAGGCTCGTCTCGCGCCTCCCGCCGTGACACTCCCCCTCCTCGAGGTGGGCGGCCGGCGAGCTCGGCAGCATGATCTGGCAGCGCCCTTCCCCGCGCACGGGATAGTCCTGCGTCAGGTTGGTGAGCAGCCGCCGCTGCTCGTGCTCCTGGTGCGCATTGACGAGCAGCAGCCGCTCGACGCCGTCCTGCTGCAGGGAGAGCAGGACGTCCTCGACGAGGGCCCAGAGGCTCCCGGGGCGCAGGGTCACGCCGCCCTCGAAGTCCTGGGTCAGGCGCGTGATGCCGTAGGGCAGGGTCGGCAGGACGAGGGCATCGACTCCGTCCTCGCCGAGCTCCGTCGCGGTGCCGCGGGCGATCGCCCGCGCCAGCACCGCGTCGGTGTCGAGGGGCAGGTGCGGGCCGTGGGGCTCGGTCGACCCCAAGGGGAGGATTGCGATCGTGCGCGCGCCCAGACGCCCCTCGACCTCCCGGACCGTGCACCCCTCGAGCTCACCCACGACGTCGCCTCCCGCTCCCGTGCCGGCTCAGCTCGCCTCGACCCCCTCGAGGGCCTCGAGGAAGGCGCGCACACTCGAGTAGCGCTCGCGCCGATCGGCGAGCAGCCCGCCGACGATCGCCTCCTCGAGGGCCGGGGGCACCTCGACCTCCTTGCAGCGGCTGCGCATCGAGGGCGGACGCTTCTCGAGCTTGGCCTGGAAGATCTCCAGGAAGCTCGACCCCGGCCACGGCACGACGCCGACGCACAGCTCGTAGAGGACCGTGGCGACGTTGTAGATGTCGGACTGGATGTCGGGCGACTCGCCGCCGAATTGTTCCACCGGCGCGTAGAAGGGCGTGCCGATCAAGGCCGTGCGGTCGCCGAGGTGCTTGGCGCTCCAGAGGCCGGAGGTGATGCCTCCGTCGACGAGCGCCGCGCCCTCGGGTCCACCGTCCATGTGCACCGCATGGGGCTTGATGTCGCCGTGCACGAGGCCGGCGGCGTGGACCTTTTCGAGGCCCTCGAGCAGGTGGCGCCCGAGGCGGACGACGTCCGGGATCTCCATGTGGCCGTTTTCGGAGATCCAGTCCCGCAGCGAAGGCCCGCGGGGCACGTCGGTCACGAGCAGGAAGGTCCCGTCCTCACGCACGAGGGCCTCGTGGACCCGCACGATGGCCTTCGAGTCGATCTCCTTCCAGCGCTCGAAGGACTCGGCGAACTCGTCGACCTGGGAGCGCTTCTCGAAGAGCGCCGCGGGGAAGACCTGGAGCTCGCGCTCCTCCCCCGCCTCCGAGTCGTTGACGACGAAGGTCGCCGCCATGCCCCCGTGCCGGTTCGGCTTGTGGATGACGTAGCGGTCGGCGAGGACCTTGCCGGGAGAGAGGTCGAAGAGGGTCAGGGGCCGTTCGGACATGGCGGGGAGCTGGAGGGGGCGTCGGGATCGCTGCGGGGAGTGTAGCGGTCGCCGCTGCCCGGGGCGCGGCCCAGCTTCCCTCGGCTCGCGACGCCACCTCGAACGCGCTCTCCCGGGGCTCCGCGCGCCGCCGCCGCGCGGGACGCGAAGCGTGGGCCCGCAGGATTCTTCGTCGGCGCTGGCTGGCCGGCTGGTGACCACCGCGCTAGCGTGGGCCCCGACTCCGGGAGGAGCGCGAGCATGAGCTGGTTCGGAGACGACGGCATCGAGATCGACGAGCGACCCCGGGAGACCGTCGCCGAGGGGGTCGTCCTCGAGCGCCGGAGCCTACTCCGGCTGTCGGCGAGCGCGGTCGCCGCCGGCCTGCTGGGCGCCGCCTGCGCCTCCCCGTCACGGAAACTCGGCGTCACCGGCCTCGCGGATCCGGGGCCCGCGCCGCCAGGCATGCTCGAGATCGAGGAGCTGCTCGCCGAGATGTTCCCGCGGGCCGTGGACTTCGTCGCGGCGGGCGGCGTGCAAGAGGAGGCCTACCTGATGCGGGTGGGCGAGTTACTGTCGCGCCTCTCGACCCCCGAGCCGGCGCGCGTGAAGACGGCGATGAATGCCGTCGCCCAGGATCGCCATCCGTCGAGGGAGTTCATCGAGATGTGGGTGCTGCACTTCGACCTGCAACCGGGGCAGGGCTTCTCGCACCACGACCACCGCGACTACAACGGCGTGATCCTCGGCCTCGGCGGCGAGCTCCACGCGCGGAACTACGACATCCTCGGAGACGAGCTCGTGCCGCCGTCGGGGCAGAGCTTCCGGATCCGCCAGACCCGCGACGACTTGATCCTCCCGGGTCGATTCTCCTCCTTGGGCAGCACCCGCGAGAACGTCCACGAGGTGGTGGCGGGCCCGCAGGGAGCCAAGTTGCTGGACGTCTTCACCTACCTCGCGCCGGGCGCCCGCTCCTACTTCATGGACGTCGACCCCGAGCCCGTGGACGCGGAGCGACAGATCTTCGAGGCAGCCTGGGCCTAGTGCCCTGAACCGAGAGTTCAGGACACTCGGCTCAGGCCGGCAGCTCGATGCCGTCGTCCGTCAGCTCGGCCATCTCCAGCCCGCTGACCTCGATCAGGGGCTCGAGGCGCTCGAGGTAGAGCCGGATCGAGTCGGCGCAGGTCCGGCTGCGCAGGCCGAGTTCCATGGCGCGACGGTCCCCCGCCGTCCCGGGCCGCCCCAGGGAGAGCAGGCAGATCGCGAGCCAGCGCGAGAGCACCTGACGCACGAGGGGCGTCTGGCTGGGGTCCGCGGCGAACTCTCGGAAGAGGCGCTGGCTGCGCAGGGTCGCGGTGCGCTCGTAGGCGAGGTCCGCCTGGGCGATCTGCGCCAGCTCGGCGCACTTCGAGTCGGCGTAGCCCTCCATCGCCACGCGCTCGGCGAGGTCGGAGGTCGCGAGGAAGGCCGCCAGCTCGAAGCGCGTCTCGGGGTAGGGGATGCGCTCCATCTTGACCGCCGCTTCGCGCCGGATGTCTCCGCCGTCGATCGTCGTGTAGAGCTCCTGGACGCCGCGCACCTGCCCGAGGATGTGCTGGACGTCGTCCACGATGCCCTTGCGGCCGTCGGGCTCGAGCAGGAACTTCAGCCCGTGGCCCCGGATGTTGGCCGCCATGATCTGGCGATAGGCCTGGGCGCGCAGGATCTTGCGCAGCAGGCCCTTCGTCTCTTCGTCCAAGCGCAGCTCGCCCACGGAGTCCTCCTCAGAAGCTCGGCGCCGCCAGGGGGTCGATCCCGGTCAGCTGGTCGTCGGGGATGACGAGGCGCTCGACGGTCCGCCCGTGGACCAGGTGTTCGGAGATGATCTCGTCCACGTCCCCCACCGTGACGTGCCCGTACCAGACGTTGTCGGGGTAGACGACGACCGTCACGCCGTGCTCGCACTGGTCGAGGCAGCCGGCCTTGTTGGGCCGGATGACGCGCTTGAAGCCCGCCTCGTAGAGCTTCTTCTTGAAGGCCGCCGCCACCTCCGCTGCCCCGCGCGAGGCGCAGCAGCCGCGGGCGTCCGAGGGGTCGCGCTCGTTGACGCAGATGAAGAGGTGTCGCTGGAACTTGGGCATGGCAGGCTGGCATTGTCGTCGCCCAGGGGCAGGACTGCAAGCAATACGGAGTCGCACACCTTGTTGCTGATCGACAGCAAGGGGGTACCGCACAAGTCTAGTCTCGAACCGTTGCAGGGGTCCGGGCCTGACTTGTGCGGTACCCCCTTGCTGTCGATCAGCAACAAGGTGTGCGACTCCGTATTGCTTTCGGCGAGAATGACGTGACGCCCGACCCTCCCCGGGCGCAGAGCTTGTGATGGACGGAGACGCGAGGATCGCTTGCGCCGAGGACCGCGACTTCCGTCGCTTCCGGGATGCGGGCTCGAACGAGGCCCTGGCCAGGGTCTTCGACGCCCTCGCGCCGCGGCTCTTGCTCGTCGCGGCGCACCTCGCGCCCGATGCGGCCCAGGCCGAGGACCTGGTGCAGACGACCTTCCTGCAGGCCGTGCGGGACGCCTCCCGCTACGACGGCGAGCGTCCCGTCGCGGCCTGGTTGGCGGGAATCCTGCGCCACCGGGCCCTGGACCTGAGGCGACGCGCCGCGCGACGCCGGCACGAGCCCCTCGACGAGGACGCCGAGCTCCCCGGCCGCGAGGCGGACCCTGCCCTCCTGGCGGAGGACGACGAGCTCTTCGAGCGCCTGCGGAAGGCGATCGACGAGCTCGAACCGCCCTACCGGGAGGTCCTGAACCTGCGCCTCGTGCACGGCCTCGCGCCGCGCTCGATCGCCCACAGCCTCGGTCGTCCGCCGGGGACGGTGCGCATGCAGCTCAAGCGCGGGCTCGAGCGCCTGCGGCCCGCGCTCCCCGAGCGCGCGGCGCCGGCCCTCGCCCTCTTCCTCGAGCCCACTCGCGGTCTCGAGGCCATCAAGCAGTCGGTACTGAAGCAGTCGGTCCTCGAAGCCGCGCCCGCTACGGGCCCGGTCGCCGGGACCCTCACCCCGGCCGTCAGCGGCCTCCTGGGAGGAACCTGGATCGTGAAGAGCTGGATCATCGCCGCGACCGTGCTGGTCGCCGGAATCGGAGCCTTCGCCCTGTGGGGCGGGGGGGAGCTCGAGGGGGAGCCAGCCCTGGCCGGCGAGTCGACCGGCGTTGCCCCCGTGGCGGCCGCCGCGCCCGCGTCCGGCGGGGAGGAGCTCGCGCCGACCGCGCGCGCCACCGCGGAGGAGCGCGACGTCCGCACCGCCGTCGCCGAGTCGGAGGAGACGCCCGCCGCGACAGGGCTGCGCTTGCGCGTGCTCTTCGCGAGCGACGGAAGCCCTGCCGAAGACGTCGGGGTGCACCTGCGCTCGGCCGAGGGCGCGGAGCTGGGCCACGAGCTGCGCACGGACGACGCGGGCCGCGTGCGCTTCGACGACCTGGCCGACGGCCGCCACCGCCTGCTCGTCGACCGTCTCGAGCAGGCGGTCGAGGTGGAGACGCCCCGGGAGGAGGAGTTCGAGCTGCGCATCCCCGCCGGCGTCCACGTCGAGGGCCGCGTGCTCGACCTCGAGGACGCGCCAGTGGCCGGGGCGACGATCTACCGCTTCGACCCGCGCCACCCCGACGCCCTGCAGGCGGTGGGGTCGAGCGACGGGGCGGGGCGCTTCGAGCTGCGCGACGTCGCGCCGCGCACCGAGCTCCTGGCTCGCGCCGTCGGTTGGCAACCCTCGGAGCTCGAGGACGTCCGCGGAAAGGCGGGTGAGCGCGTCGAGCTCGAGCTCGTGATGGGCGCCCGCGGCCAGCGACTGCGCGGGCGGGTGCTCGACCCCGAGGGGCAGCCCGTGCCCTTCGCCTTCGTCGCCTTCGGCGTGGACGAGGATGCGCGCGAGGAGCTGGAGGGCTCCGACGAGGAACCAGCGGCGGAGGAGCGCGGCAAGGCGATGGACCTCGAGGGGATCCTGCTGCGCGCGGACGCCGCGGGGCGATTCGACTCGCGCGAGGTGCCGGGAGGCTGGGCGCTCGTCCTGGCGCGGCCGGCGGACTCCGCGTCGGAGCTCCTGGCCCACGGGACGCTCTGGGTCGTGGCCGGCGAGGAGAACGAGGTCGAGCTGCGACTCCTGCGCGGGGGCGTGGTCGAGGGCGTCGTGCGCGACGCCGCGGGTCAACCGGTCGCGGGGGTCGAGGTCGAGGCGGAGTGGGAGGGCACGCCGCGCCTGGGTCAGATGGAGGACGACGTCGGACCGCGCATGAGTGATCGCTTCACGCGCAGCGCCGAGGACGGCTCCTATCGCTTGGCGGGGCTCTTGGCGGGGGACTACGACCTGCGTGTGAACGGCGAGCGCACCGAGCTCGCGCGCACGGAGCGCCTGATCGGCGAGGCCGAGGTCGTGCGCTGGGATCCGGTGGTCGAGGCCCACGCCTTCCTGGCCCTTCGGCTGATCGGGCCCGACGGCGAGCCCCTGGTCGGCTGGCACGCGCAGGCCAAGCCGCGGCTCGAGGGGGGCATGGACGGCAGCTTCTTCCGGCAACGCAGCGACGACGGGGGGCGGATGCGGCTCCTCGACCTCGAGGGCGGCCAGCCCCACGCGGTGTTCTTCTACGCGCCGGACGACGAAGGTCGCATCTCGGCCTGGCCGACTCTCCGGCTCGCGGGCCTCGTGCCCGGAGAGGAAGAGCAGGAGGTGCGTCTGGAGGCCTACATGCTGAGCCTCGGGGCCATCACCGGGCGCGTCGTGGACGAAGCCGGCTCGGCGTCGACCGGAGCCAGCGTGCAGGCCGAGCTGCGGGGCAGCGGAGCCTCCAAGACGGTTCAGCTCGGCGAGGACGGAGGCTTCCGTTTCGAGGAGCTGCCGGCGGGGGAGTACGCGCTCCGCTTGTCCGGATCGCGAGAGTTGCTCGCGACGGTCGACCTCGCTCCGGGCGAGCTCGTCGAGCTCGAGCCCCTGCATCTCGAGGGCCAACGCTGAGGCGACAGGACCGCAATACGGAGTCGCACACCTTGTTGCTGATCGACAGCAAGGGGGTACCGCACAAGTCCGGTCCCGGACCGCTGCTGCGGTCCGGGACCGGACTTGTGCGGTACCCCCT